>ERZ1740060.84-NODE-84-length-83840-cov-24.312490_pt1 | contig 83840 bp, 74 predicted proteins | sample MGYA00581743_ERZ1740060 | MGnify/ENA primary metagenome ERZ1740060 (study PRJEB43018, sample SAMN04849235) | marine metagenome | isolation source: floating plastic debris | place: Pacific Ocean | collected 2008-08-27 | study: EMG produced TPA metagenomics assembly... | reverse complement strand
TTGCGCTACTGCTCTCGGTATAGCCAATTTCTCTCTAATTCACAACAGGTCTATTCAGAAAGAAGCACTGCCAGTCATCCTCTAAACGATGACAGACCCTAGACAGGCCAGTTATTGGGGCGCTTCGTTGAGGGCTTGAGTATTCCCCGCTTTGACCCAGCCCTCTTGACCCGAACTGCTGATCCGCACTTTGACCCAGCGTTCACCAGGGTCAGTCTCTAACACTAAGACCTGATCGTTGTAATCAACTCCGCCGAGCTGCTGATGCTCGGCCCCTGGCCCTGATCGCAGCACAAGACCAATCGGCTGAATCACCACGGCCTCATAGCTGCCGGGTGGAATCTCTGGGACAGGGGGCGCTGCTTCCGTTTCTGGAGTTGGCGGCGGGGCGGCTTCGGCAGGAACGGGCGGCGGCGGGGCGCTCTCAGCCGACTGTAGGGCGACGTCATTATCAAAAACCGGTCTGGGCGGCAACACTGACAGCTTTGCCATAAAGTAACGAGCGGTGGCGACTCCCGTCAGCGACAACAAAACTAAGGCAAACGAAACGCCTAAGATGAGCTTCGTGACGCCGAGCAAAAATCCCTTCATGATGATTCCAGACAAGTCATGCCCATAGGTTTATATCAGCGACCTTAAAAGGTCAAGGGTAGTCAGATAAAAGACGCCATGGATTGGCGCTGGAATTAAAGCAGAAGCGACAGAATTGCCAGATCGCGCTAGCGATGGCATCAATAGAGATCGCCTGGCCCGTCCTGCAGAACATCCACTAGCGCCATCCCCATCTACCAGTTGCGCGGGCATTGTGTGGGGGCATCTGAGGCGAGCCAGGGCGAGCGTGGCTTCCTCTCAAATACAAAAAAGAGACGCCGTGGGTGCGTCTCGGGATTGGGTGCACAAATTTGTGCACCCATAGCTGTGATTACGTCAGCCGTTGGCGCGGCTTAGAAGGTGTAGCCGACACCGACAACACCATTGACTTGACTGTCGTCATAGATCGACCAGTTGACCGCACCGTTGAGGGTGACTTTTTCCGTCACGCGGTAGTCAACTCCAGCCGTCAATAGCGGGCCGACATCGCTGTCATCACCCGTGGTGAAGGCGACACCGCCGCCTGCATAGGGCAGCAGTTTGCCGTTGCTAGTGATGGGGTTGAAGTCGTAGGTGACCGGAATCATAAACGACGTCTGGCCATCCGAAAAATCGAAGTCGGTGATCAGACCCGGTCGCACAGAAACGTTATTGCCCACGGTCACTTTGCTATTAACAGCGAGGCCCAAGTCGCTATCGCCGAGGTCGCCGACACCGACGCCCACGCCCACGTAGTTGTAGTCGGTCGGAGCTGATTGGGCCTGGGCGGGGCTAGAAAGCGCGATCGCGCCGACAAGACCCAGCGTAGCGGTAGCAATTGATAAGAAACTGGATTTCATGGAATTTCTCCTAACTTTGAGGCGAGTGATGTGTGACGAGAGCAGAGACATCTCCTCTCGCTGTGTGACTGTTGTAGCGCTGGGGCTTCTTGGATGTGCCAATCGCCTGTGACAGTTGTTGCGGTGTCAAGGATTGCCCAAGCATTTTGAAGCATTCGTTGCGGTGCTTGGTTTCAGCGACCCTTTGACTCGCTGAACAAAGACGCTACACCTGAAGCCAGTCCTTGATTAGCCGCACTTTCGCAAGAACTGGTTCAGGAGTATCAGCCTCGCCCTGCAGTCTTATTAGCCGTGGATATCAAAGAAATTATTGCCCCAAAAGGCGGTTTGGCAGGGTTCCGATAGCCAGTGAGCTTATGCAGCTGGCACAGTCTGATGTCAGGCCGCAAACGCTCAAACAACGGTTCGCCCCGCCCCGATGACGAGGATGCTGTTTCCTGCCCATTCCTCAGCGTCCTGATGCTTGCCGGGTAGCGAGAGTCTGAACGCTGAGCCTGACGCTTAGCCCCAGCCCAGCAAGTCATCTAACTCGGCGTAATCGGGCAGTGTGGTGTCGATCGCGCGACCTTGACGCAACACGGCGCGATCGCTTTGGGGGCGGGCAAACAGCTCGTTAAACGACCGTGCTTTGAATAGCACCAGATCGGCGGACAGGCCCAGACCGAGGCGACCCACATCGGTTAGCCCCATCAGCTCAGCGGGCGTTTGAGTGATGGCACGGGGCCAATCGCCAATCGGGCGATCAAGGTGGGCAATGCGAGCGCTTTGGGTCAGCACCTCTAACCCATCGTGATCACCATAGGCATAAAAAGGGTCACGGCAGTTATCGCTGGAGATGGCGACGGGAATGCCCTGAGCCTGCAGTTCGTGCAGCAGGGTGACGCCCCGGTAGCGCGGCGTGCGGTGCGGCTGACGGCCTTGCAAAAAGAGGTTGCACATCGGTAAGCTGACCACCCCGATCGCCGCCGCTTTCACCAGTGCTAAGGTTTTGGCGACATCAGCCGCACTCTGCACCGAGAGTGAGCAGCAATGACCGCAAACCACTGGTGCCGTGAAGTCGTGGCGAAGCTTGGTCTGGGCAATGTGACGCAGCCCCTGATCAGCTGGGTTGAGACTCTCATCCACATGCAGATCGATCGCCAAGTTGCGCTCAGCAGCCAGGGTAAACAGGCGATCAAGTTGGGTGTCTAAATCTTCACTCGCATAAGCCACCCCGCCCAAAATGCCCCCCGCGTCGGCAACCAGATCCGCCAATGCTTCCCCCGCTGGCGTCAGGTAATAGTCCAAAGAAACGAGGCAAGCGGTTTGTAGGGTGATCCGTGTGTGCCAGTCTTGACGCAGTTGGGTGGCCACCGCAAACACCGTTTTTGCCATGTCATCAAAGGCATCGCAGTGCGTGCGCATTGCTTGCGTACCGTGGGCATAGGCGCACTTGAGCCCAAAGGACATGCGACGATACAGATCGTCAGCAGTCCAATGAGCGGCGTCTGCCATCACTGCTTTGAGCGCACCGTGGAACGTGCCATCGAGGTTGGCCTGACGCTGCCAGGTCTGCCCTTTATCTAAATGGGTATGCAGATCCACAAAGCAGGGAAAGACTAAGCCTTGAGCCAGATCGACAGTGGGCTGAGCGGCAGCGGCGGTGCCGAGGGGGGCGATCGCGGCAATTTTTCCCGCGTCAATGGCAATATCAGCGGCCACCAGATTTTCTAACCAGGGGGAGGCGGCCAGCGCCGCAATCAAGTCACGATGCAGAACCGTCGCGTCTAAAAAAGTGAGGGGAATGCGGGCATTGACGAGCCAGAACCGATCAGTGTCGGGCAGGGTGATAAAGGGCGCGATCGTCATGACCAGTGACCGCACAGAATAGACTGCGCTGTCAGCTTTAGAAGCCCGCTGTGCATAGCATCAGAAACACTCAGAGACGAAAGGGTAAGGCTTAGCGCTGACAAGGACTGATAATTCCCAAGACTGCTGCGGTCACTGTAGCAAACTGCAGTAAGTCATTGACTCAATTTTCTCGGCGCACGGCGCTCTCGTGCCAATGCCGCAACAGCCGATTCGAGAGCCAAGTGAGCCCGACAAAGATCAGTACGCCGAGGACGGTGGTCATGGCTAGCGCCGCAAACATGCGGGGAATTTGGAGGTTGTAGCTCGACATCAAAATTTGGTAAGCAATGCCCGATCGCGCCCCCCCCGTACCCGCGACAAACTCTGCTACCACGGCCCCGATCAGGGCCAGGCCACCGCTGATGCGCAGCCCACCCAAAAAGTAGGGCATCGCGCTGGGTAGGCGCAGGTGCCAGAGGGTCTGCCAGCGAGAAGCGCCATAGAGGTGAAACAGATTTTGCAAGGTGTGATCGGCACTGTTGAGCCCCAACGTTGTATTGGAAACAATGGGAAAAAAGGCAACAATCCAGGCGCAGATCACCAGGGCCACAAACGTGCTGTCTTGAAACCAAATAATGATTAGAGGGGCGATCGCCACAATCGGCGTCGTCTGCAAAATCACCGCATAGGGAAAGAAGCTGCGCTCAATCCACTTGCTTTGGGTAAATAGAACGGCCAACAGCAGCCCTGACACTGTGGCCAGCAGAAAGGCGACGACAGTAATTTGCAGCGTCACCATCAACGACCGAAACAGATCGGGCCATTCTGTCAGCAGGGTTTGCCACACCAATATTGGCCCCGGCAAAAGATAGGGCGGCACGTTAAACAGCTGCACCGCACCTTCCCACAAGGCTAGAGCCATTACACCCACAATAATCGGCGCGATGACATCGGGATGCCACAGGGCTCGCAGTCGATTTTGGGTGGGTGCAGCGATCGCCCCCTCGGAACGCGAAACATCAGTACCCAGCGAGGGGGGTGGGCTTTTCACAGTCATGGCAATACCGCAGGAGAGGGTGGCGTAGTGGTGCGCATATCCGTCGCCGTCTCACCGGCAGCGAGATGATGAGCAATTTCGCGGCAGTAGTGATTAAACAAGGGAGACGTGCGAAACGCCTCATCGCGGGGATGGGGGGCATCAATCGCCACCTCAGCCACTAAGCGCCCTGGATGAGCTGCCATCACCAGCACCCGATTCGACAGATAGACAGCCTCATAAATATTGTGGGTGACGAAAACCACCGTCCAGTGATATTGCTCCCAGAGGTTCAGCAAATCGCGGTTGAGGCGACTGCGACTCATTTCATCCAGCGCCCCAAAGGGCTCATCCATCAGCAGCAGGCTGGGATTGGTCACTAAAGCCCGCGCGATCGAAACGCGCATTTTCATGCCGCCCGAGAGCTGACGGGGATAGCTCTGCTCAAAGCCCTGCAGTGCCACCCGATTCAGCGCCGCTTGAATCGGGCTGCGGCTGGCTCGCAACGACTTGCCCTGCAGTTTTAAGGGCAAATGAACGTTCTCAACAACCGTGGCCCAGGGCATCAGTGCCGCCTCTTGGAACACGAAGGCCAAGGCACGATCGCCCGCCGCTGGCCCCTCAATCACACCACCGCTGACATCGCCTAACCCCGCCATCAGCCGCAATACCGTACTTTTGCCGCAGCCTGACGGCCCTACCAGGCTGACAAACTCGCCTGGCTGCACGGCTAAGGTCAGCCCCTGCAGCGCCACCATACCGTTGGCGTAAATTTTATCGACTTGGTGTAAGGCGATCGCGGGCGAGGCCATAGGCGTATTTGAACCAGATTTTCAGAAAATTTTTCAGCAGACCAATGACCAATGGAGACTGCCACCCTTAGGACTGGTAGTAATCGGCTCCTCGATTCACAAAATCTAGCGTAAACGCCTGGGTGTAGTCGATGTCCGCCTCAATCACCTCAGCCTGCACCAGCGTGTCGTAAAACGACTGCCAGCGTGCTGCCGTCATCGCGCCAATGCCCATGGCTTCCGCATCGCCCGACACCACAATGCCGTACTCCTGCATTTTTGCAATGCCATAGGCGATTTGCTCGTCAGTCATTTCGGGATTGTCTTGCTTGATGAGTTCGTTACCAGGAGTCGGGTCTTCGTTCAGATAGCTGTACCAGCCCTGAATCGAAGCATCGACAAAGCGCTGCACCAAATCGGGGTCGCTATCGACGATTTCTTGACGCGTCTCAATCGTGGCGGCATAGGGGTCATAGCCATAGTCAGCCAGCAGCAGCACGACCGGCTCAAAGCCGCCTTCTTGGGCGATCGACAGGGGTTCAGAACTTAGATAGCCCTGCTGGGCCGAGGTTTTATCGGCCAAAAACGGGCCAGGATTAAAGTTGTAAGGCCGCTTCATGTCCTCAGTGAAGCCGTATTTGGCGGCTAGCAGTGGCCAGTAGGTCACGTTCGCCGCTGAGGAAATGTAAATCGGTTTGCCCTGCAAATCTTCTAAGGACTCCACACCCTGATCAGGATGGGCAATGAGAATTTGCGGATCTTTTTGAAAGATCGAGGCGACAGTCACCTTCGGAATGCCCTCTTGCACTGCCTGCAGTGCATCAGACCCATAGCCCATAAAGAAGTCAACGGCCCCTCCCATGAGCAACTGCGTGCCGTTGACCTGCGGCCCCCCCATTTTGATGGTGACGTCCAACCCAGCGTCAGTATACAAACCGGTGGCGATCGCCTGATAAAAACCGCCATGCTCGGCTTGGGCGTACCAATTGGTACCAAAGATAACCGGCTGCAGTTCGCCACTGGCAGTGTCTGTCGTCGGTGCAGTCGGGTCAGTCGCCGCATCATCGTTCGTACAGGCGGCCAGCACGCTCGCGCCCACCAACAGCGACCCATACTTAACAAACCGTCGTCGTCCGAACTGACTAGAATGGAGCCTTTCAAGCTGATTCAAGACCGTCCTCCTTTGATACCGGTGGTCACTCAAATTTTGTCATTCAGGGCAACGTTCATCCCTGACCTGTTGTTTATATAACGGCTCGTCTTTGCCAAACAGCGACTGTAGACACCGTTTTTGGCTGACTTTGGCCGATGTCGTTGGCCCGGCCAGCCATACCTCTTCTAAATGATGACAGACTCTCAAAAATACGGTCTTTACAGTGCCTTTTTTTGTTGAATCCAGGCCATCACCTGCTGTCCCAAATTGACGCTTTCGAGACGATCAATTTCGCGGACGCCAGTAGGGCTGGTGACGTTGACTTCGGTGAGGTAGCCGCCAATGATGTCAATGCCGACAAAGACCAGACCATCGCGGCGCAGGATGGGGGCCAACTGGCGCGAAATGTCACGATCGCGATCGGTAATGGGCACCGAGGCCACCCGTCCGCCCACCGCCATGTTGCCGCGAAACTCATTCCCGGTGGGAATCCGGTTCACCGCTCCGATCGGTTCACCATCGAGCAGAATGATACGCTTATCGCCGTCCTTGGCCTCGGGCAAATAGGTCTGCACCATCACCGGCTCCCGACCGCGTAGGGTGCTGATCTCAATCATTGAGTTGAGGTTGCGATCGCCCTTTTCTAAAAACAAAATGCCCTCACCAGCTTTCCCGCCCAACGGCTTGAGCACTGCTCGCCCCCAGCGTTCCACCGTCTCTAAAATGACGGCTTTATCGCCGCTGACAATCGTTTCTGGAATCGCCCCGGTAAACTGCAGCGCATACATTTTTTCATTCGCGGCGCGGAGGCCCTGGGGTGAATTCATCACCAGGGTGCGAGCCGGATCGACATAATCCAACACATAGGTGGTGTAGAGATAGGGAATGGTGACCGGCGGGTCAGTACGCATCATCACCACGTCCATTATTTCTAGCGGCTGGTAGACCTGTTCGCCCAAGCTGTACCAGTCGGCGACGGCGACCCAGCGATCGTCGCCCAGAGTAACCGGCTCAAGGGTGACGGGCTGCAGTCGCGCCATTGCCTGGCCGGCTTCGACCCCCAACCACTCGGCTTGGGTGATCCACACTTCGTGACCGGCGGCCTGGGCCGCTTCCATTAGGGCAACGCTGGTATCGTGTCCGGCGTCGAGCCGGTGAATGGGATCGATAATGAATGCGACTTTCACTGCTGATGTCCTGCCAAAATTCAAGGTTGATTGTGGCATGTTTCTTGGCCAAGGGCAGCAGGCCAGGCGACGATCGCTGCCATAAAACCACTAGCTAGGTCGGCGCTGCAGCCGCTATTGGCTGTGCCCAACGATGCTCACAGCGCCCCCTTCGCCTGGCATGAGTCGGTTCAGGCTGGGCGGCCAGGAGATCACCCTAACGTCCAAAACGTCGCCCCAAGACTGACGCTAATTCCCCAGTCGCCGAGGAATCACACACAGACCGTGGAATCCGATCGCGGCCAGCATCGCACTTTGTAAGAACCAAACGCCCTCGGCAAAAAGATTGATGCGATGGATATTTTGCTCGGCTTCAGCGACAAATACGGTGGCAAACTCTGGCGAACTTTGCGCAACGGCAGCAAAATTTGCATAGCCTTTTTCTAAAGCGTCCCAATCAACGAGAGCGTAGTATCCAAAGATAATAGCTCCAGCAATTCCGGCAGCCATAATTGCTAACAAAGGAATAATGCGAATCATAGTTTCATGACACTCAACGACTTTGGTAGTCAAGCATGAAAATTTTGGCAGAGCAACTGCAATTCTTTTTTCTCCCACTCAATTTTCGTAGAGTCTTTTGGCCTACTTCGGCCTTATTCAATCAGGCCCTTCAGCGCTTTATATTTTGCCGATTCAGAAAAATTCCTAGTGAAGTATGCCAATAAGAAGCATGGCTGAAATCAAGGTCTTTCTTGATCTGCTGCTGTCTCTATATTGGTAACTGTCCCACACGTCACGCTGGCTGAGCAGAGCTGTTCGCCTGCGTCTCTCAAAGGGAGACAGCCAGAACCCCCGCAAGAGTCCTCTAGCCCCTTTGGGGCGGCAAAGCCAACGACTCCGCTCAGGGGACGGCAGCTTACGCTACGTCAGTTCGGGTTAAAACCGAAGCCGGATATTTCTCCTCCTGGGAGGGGCTGAGGGGTGGGTGGATCGCCAGTTAGCGCGACTAATCGGCACCCACCCCGCCTTTGGCACCCCTCCCGAGAGGGGATTTGAGGCTCAGTAGGCGGGTAAAAGTGTTATTTATTCTGAGCCCGAGCTCAAGTATGTTGAGCTAAGACAATACGCGGTGAATCATCTTATTCTGATTGATTTGGCGTCAAGGATTCTAAATCAATCACGGTGCCAGGACGGCCAGCTTTCATATCATCCAGCGAATATTTATACAACATTCCCTCACGGGAGTAGACGAGGTTACGAAGACTGTCCCAGCAGGCAGAATCGACCCTGTCATCTAGCAGTTCGTCAAAGCGATCGAGACTAAATCGAAACGTGCAGCCGTGGGCTAAATACCCGATGTACCGAGCGATTAATGCCGGATATTGGCGCGACGGTTGGTGGCTCCAGCCATCATCGCCCACGCATTCCACGGTGTACTTGGCCAAAGTCTTGATTTCGTGGGTGCCATAGTGATCGCCGCGACGCCGCCAACCGTCTCGCTCCCATTTAGGATAAAGCACGCCCAAATCTTCGCCGCCGAACTCCGCTTGCAGTTGGTCAAGTTTAAACGGCACCGATCCTTGCGTCGGCTGCCATTGATTGAGCAACAGAGTTTGGCGATCGCGCCAATACCCCCCGCCAAACCAGGTGCCCATGTTTTCCCCTTCGAGCACGGTGCGCAGATAGGGCAGGCGGCAGACACCGTTCCAAGTATTCCCCGAGTCTCCCATCGCCAGATAGACCATCCACTGGCCATTAAAAGAAATGTCGCAGCGTTTGGGATACAGCTTGCCGTTAAACCAGGAGCCGTGCTCAAGCCGGTCGGATTTTGTGTTCCAACGGATGATGTGGAAGCACTTAGAGGGCTTGCGGCGAATCACCAGCACGTAGGGCGATCGCTTGGCCGGAAGCAGATGAATACGTGCGGGTTGAGCCGGTTTCATCGGAAAAGTTGCGCGGCCTCATAACGAAGTTGAGCCATGCTTGATTTTACTCATGATTAATCGCGACTCGATATTTGCCGCCGATTTTGGGCGTTAGTGCTCCTTTTCAGCCGCGATCGCCTTCGTCGCAAATTTAGATAGGCTTTGAGAGAACGCACCGTTGAAACAGCTACGCAGCGTTGTGATCGCCTTCCTTCGCCAAATACTGCGGTCTACCTCAAAAACGATACTATCGACTCAATCAGCAGGTGCATCGATTTAGCTAATGAGCGGAATTCGTCGTGTCATCACTCCAGATCCTCGACTAAGTCTGATTAATCGTCACTTGCCAGAAACCGCCCAAGTTCAACGGCTTTTACGAAAAGAAGGTCGAGCGCACGTCTTCAACGATCGCGAAACGTTGGCAAGAGTCGTGCAAGCCATCATCGAGCTTGGTGAAAGAACGGGTGAAGCCGATGAAACGGATGATTACGAACGTTATGGTCTCTATTCTCAGAGACAATTGGTTACCTAATCAGGATGGATGGCAGCCGTACCCCGCTCTACTACGGTGAGATTAAAATTGTAAAAGCCACTGGAGAGTATCATGCTATCCCAAGAACAGGCCCTCGCAGAACGAGCTAAAACTTGGCAGTTCCTAGAGCTTTGGGTTGACCCAGTATTGTTTCCGCCTAGGGTGTTGATGCTGATTGGCGATCGCGACGGCTCGTGTCGTATTTTCAAGCCGGATGCAAATTATCAGCTAGTGGTGACTCACTCAGACTATGCAGCGGCAAAAGATTGGCTGTTGGAAGATGAATATGAGCGCATTGAAAGCCAACTCTCAGCCGGTGAAATCCTTTGAGCAATGCTCAAGAGCGCGAAAATTTAATTGATTGGTAATTCTGCTCTGTTTTCAGAGTGACTGTGAACCGAATTAAAATCTTGGTTACGAGCGTTAAGGAAGCTTTTGGTATGCGGCTAGAGGAACTGAAGCACAAACTTGATCACCTTGATGACGCTCGTCTACAGCGCGTTGCGGCTTTGGTGACGCTGCTAGAGCTTGAGGAAAAAACGGCGGTGGTTGCCTCTGTGCCTCTTTGGCAAAGAGTTTCCCTAGCGGACATGGCGCGACGACTGCGAGAACGAGCTGTCAGCTATCAAGGAGCTAAGCGCGCCGGATTGCCTGATGCAGCTTTTGACCGAGCAGAGATTTACGATTAGTGGCTCGATATCTGCTTGATACGAATGTGGTTCTGCGACTTGCTGACTCGGCGAGTCAGCAGAATAAATTAGTAACGGAGACGATCGCTTCGCTGCTAGAACAACAAAATGTCTGTATTTTGGCTTACCAGATTTGATTGAGTTGAATGAGCGAAACCGTTTACATCGAAACGAGTATTTTGGGCTATCTAACGGCTCGCCCCACTAACCACCTAGTTTTGGCCGCAAATACCAAGGTTACTCGGGATTGGTGGGAGACTTGTCGTAGCGAATTCACCCTTTATGCTTCTGAACTCGTCCAGGATGAAGCTACTCAAGGGGATGGCGAGATCGCAAACCAAAGGCTGTCTCTGTTAGACCCGATCGCCTTTCTAGAGTTGACTGAAGCAGCGATCACGCTGGGCCAAGCATTTCTGCAACAAAGCAGCCTACCCACAAAAGCGGCTAATGATGCTTTACACATGGCTTTAGCCACCGTTTACGGCATAGACTACTTGCTAACATGGAACTGCAAGCACATGGCAAATGCCCAAATTCAAAAGAAGCTGGCTCAAATTGCTGAGCAATCAGACTATGAGCTACCGATCATCTGCACTCCTTATGAACTTATGGGATATACACCCGAATAGGATTAGACGATGTATCAAGACGAAATCGTTAGTGAAATCCACAAATACAGAGAAGAATACGCCAAGTCTTTCAACTACGATTTGAACTTAATCTTTGAAGATTTGCGGAAAAAGCAGGCTACTCACAGTCACAAGATTGTGAAGCTTCCTATCAAGAGACAATCTACAAAATCGGCTTATTGATAGGAAGCGATCGCCTCTCAATCTAAGCTTATGTAGCGGCGATCGCCCTCCAACCAACTTGAGAAGGCTTTTGAATGATCGAGATCGCCCCCTCCAAAACAGTATTCCCGCAAAGCGATCACTATCCCGAGAAGCCAATGCCCAGTCACCTGTTGACATTGATGCAGGGGTCTCAGCTTTACGATATCGCAGAAAGCAGAGCAGGCGGTTTGGCAGCGCCGTTTTGGGGAATATCAAAGTTGGGATGAAACGGATTTTGCCCAACCTATCGGACACGCCCATGGCAACCCTGTCAAATATAGCTTAGTCGCAGCCTCCGGAGATTGACCTTACTCTACCTATCCAGTGGCTTACATTGGGCAGTACCTTGACGTAATTTATTTTTGATATTCTTGATTCTCTAAGCTAGAAATCACAGTATTTCTGACAACATCAAAAATTAACTCAAACTCACTAAAGTTGAAATCATTGAAATTTTCAACTGAATTTAATATATTGTCGGCGAAATTGTTTTTAGTCAAGGCAACATTTTTGTGGAGTGAATCGAATACTTTGTCGTCAATAATTTTTATCGCCTTCGAGATCTTTGTTGCTGGATGTTCTATTCGTGTATTTAAATCATAATTCTTATGTCTCCCACTTCTCCAAATAAACTCATGCCCAAAGAATAATCTCCTTCCCTCTTTGTCCTTGCGCTTGATTTCATCGTCATGATAATAAAGTTCGATGCATACATCATTGTTATCATCACGATGAGATGGAGTTGGAATCACAAAAGAGTATACATTATTTCCCCAGTATTTAAAGTCTCCAGCAGATAGGTGCTCCTTTACAATATTCGAGTTATCACGGTCAAATATCGAAATCAAGATCTTTTCGTGTTGTGTCAAGCACAGATACTTAAGCATCTTATAAAGATTTTGTTCGCCATCCATTTCTCCTTTTCGGTCATTGAAAGTAAGATTTATTTTGTGGACAAAATGCTGTCTCTTTGTTGATTTTAATGCTGCTCTAAGATGTGTTATATCTGTTTTCCCTTCTGTCCAAATCTCCACCTTGACTTGGCTAAGTTTATTTTCATCTAGAGTGGCACCTGGTATTAAGTGCGTTTCAGGTACAAGTTCTGGAGATAACTTGCTCAGCTTTGCCAAAAATCTTTGATAAACTTTGTCTTGCCGACCTCTGACTTGACCTATAAAATCAATTTTTCCCTTGACTACATATTCAAGAGGAGGACACTCTTTCTGAAAGCTTTGGTTTGTATAGTATTTCTCCTGAAAATCTGATTGAGCGTTTTCCAGCCCATACTTTTCCCAAGCATGAAGCATCGCACGTACTTGCCGAACATATGCTCTTTTAACGTTTAGCTTTTCGTTTACTATAATTCCAGTAACTTCTTGGCTTTCGCTACTTGTCCTTAGCCTAGTTTTAGACTGATTTACCTTAAATCCTTGCCTTTCAACAATTCTTAGAAGCTCTTCACCAAGTAATAGTATTTTTTCTTTTTTATCAAAATAGACTAGTTGAATAGGAAATTCATAGTGAGAAGTTGAGAATGTAATATCGTCTGCATATCTTGTGTATATACAACCATATTTCTTGGCAAGTCTCTGCAGAGATGTATCGAGCGACGCGCAAATCATATTCGAAAGAATAGGAGATGTTGGTGCTCCTTGTGGGAGACAATTATTATGAGTACAAAGATTTGCGATCATAGTCGCAATTTCTTTATTGCAATTATATGGTGCTGCTGATAATAAGCCTCTTACTCGTCCAAAATTGATGGAGGGAAAGAAATCCTCCAGGTCAATGTTTAGTAGGCATCTTTTCTGTAAATGCTGTTCCGCATTGGTAATAATATTTCTGTCTTCTGTAAACCCATGTGTAGAATTTTTGGGCCTATAAACCAACTTCAATATGGTGTTTAGTTTCTTCTGTATTACCTTCAGCTCTTGAACTGGAGTTGTTATGTCTCTCAACTTCCCAGATTTCTTAGGTATCTGGAAAGTTACATATCGCTTTTCTTTATCTAAAATGTATAGCTGATATCTAAGGTGAATCTCAGATATTTCGAGTATATTGGCTAAATCGTATCTATTTTTTAGTTGAAAGAAGAGTTTTTTTATTACTTCTGGTTTTCTTTCAAGTTCAGAACTCATCTTTAACTAATTTCTTGAATGCCAGACATTTGCCCTCTCATTCAAACCTACCGCTACTTGCAGTAGTAACAGACTTTGCTGTACTTAAGTCAATTACTATTGAAAAAAACTAACAAATAAATTTCATTAGAAAAATCAATAGAACGAACTTAATTGTCTAGTAGCTAAAACTAATGAACCAAATCATTAGAGAAGCTACGATCTAAACAGTAACCACCTAAGTATTTCTACTGTTGGTGTCAGGGCGTAATGTTAACCCCTCGTTACTCTACGCCGCAGGATCAACAGCGCGGATCAATTCTCAGACAAACATCTGGCACATAAAATTATAAAGCAACTTTTTGGATGCAGCTCAGTAAGGATACGTAGTTGCCAACCACAACTTGAATACGTAAGTGAGTTGTGGCTGGCAACTTTCGGAGTGTCTAATCAGGCTTTTTCTCGGGGAGGAGGCACTTGTCGGAATCGCAGCCAGCGGGGCCTGCCTCAACTAAGTCGCCTCGGTCATAGCGCGACAGGGCCGTATGAAATTCCTCGGTGCCGCGACGGGCTTTCACCTGTTTCACCATGTCGTCATAAGTTGCCTTGTCGATAGGCTCGAAGGGCAACCGGGGGAAGGTTTGCAGGTTATCGAAGCGGGCGAGGAGAGCGGCGGAGATGTAGCCTTCATCGGTTTGGATAGCATCAGAGATGCGTTGGGCGAGGCCATCGATCTCGTTTTCCCGCAGTTCGATGGTGGCAGAGGTGTTGTGGGCGGTGTAGTGCTTTTGCACCTGCATATAAAAGTCAAACTGCGCCAGTGCCGTGAACTTCTCAATGGCAATTTCATCCGCACCGGGAATGTTGGCCCAAGAGACCTCCACCGGCATTTCCACCAGCCACTCCGTACAGCGCGGGTCAAATGGATCGTCCAGCAGGTTGCCGTGCTCATCCTTATCCGACTGGGAAGGAATGACCGTATAGCCGTAGTCAATGCAGGCCATCGCCACCGGATCATTCTTGCGGAAGGTGATGCGGCGGATGTAGCGCTGTGACTTGGGCGGATGCCAACCGGGGCTCGCACCCGTGAGCAGTGACTTGGTGCCCGCCGGTTGCACCGTAGTGCAGCGGTTAGGCCGTTTGATGCCGTGGCGATCGCAATAGTCCCCCACGGTTTCATGGACGATCGCCTTCCAGCGGCTCAGATATTCCTGCTCTTTGGCTTTGAACTCAACGCCCTGCATGGTGTCGGGGCGTCCGGCTTCCCACCAGTGCAGCCACTCGATGCCAAACGCTTTCACAAAGAAGTCAAACAGTCCGGTAAAAGAGACACCGACGATGGGATCTGCTTCGCGAGAGTGACGGTAGCGAGCTTCCACAAACTTGTGGTTGAGCAGACTAGCAACCGCCAAAGCGCCCGCCTTAAAGGCATCTTCCTGTTCTTGCGCGTTGGCCGGATCAATCTGATTGAGATGAATCTCCGCCAGATTGCAGTGAAAGTCTTGACCGAGGATTTCACCACAGGGATTTAATCCATAGCGGCCCTCCCCTCCGGCACGACGCTCGGCTTCACCGGCCCACTGAATCGCTCCCTCACCCGAGTAGAATTGCTTACGCACCGCCTCGGTGGTCTCGTCTAAATTCGGTTTGTGGTGAAAGACCCGCGTGTGATTGGCCATGCGCAGGGCATCGCGCTCCGGGTCGATGCGCCAGTTGCCCTCATCATCCTGCTGCCAAAGATTGTTTTTCGCATTGGCAGCCAAGTCATCGGCACTGTCGAACTGGCGCATTCCCGCACTGCGGCGAATGTTACCGGCGACGACACAGGCAGCGGCTTCGTCAATCAGCAAACAGCATTCCACCGAGTTGAGCTGCCGCCCGATTGCCTTATTCAAGATGTGGGCGCAGCGCTCATACAGCGTTGGCAACTTCACCGGATTTGCCACCCCGCCAAAGCCCTTGAGCTTCTCACCAGCGGGCCGCACGTCACTGAGATCGACCACGATGTCAACTTCATCGGTAAAGCGCTCGTCCGAAGACAGTTCCAAAATCGTTTGATAAGACTTGACCCAGCCCTGGCGGCTGTCGCCGACCAACACTCGCACCTGGTTACCCGTGACCACCACATCAGTGGTTTCACGCCGCTGGCCCACGGGCGTCGTGCCGATCGCCCCCTCTTGCCGCACCTGCAATCGGTTGCGAATGACCGGGAGTTGGTTGAGATACTTCGGCTCTAACACCGCGCCCGTGCCGCAGCCCATCATGGCCAGATCCATCATTAAACCAAAGGCCTGCCAGTCCACCACGTTGGTGCTGGTGCAGTTATAAGCGCCAGAAAAGTTTTCGGGCTTTTTGCTCCAGGCGGTGCCGCCGACCCAGAGCCAACGCCCCGAGGGCAGTGCCTTTACCGATCGCTGCATGCGCGAAATTAGCTGCTGTTCGTCATCAGTGAGCTGGCCCAGTGCCGTCAAGCCCGCCAGACTGCGATCGCATACCTGCTGCCAAGTCTCCCGTTCCCCATCGACGGTCTCATCCTTGCGGCTGTAGGTGCGATAAAACACTGGATATGCCGTAGCGGCGGTCTCGGGAAACGCGCCTTGAAAGCGAATGCGGGGGAGTTCTTGAACCATGAATCACAACCTGGTAACGATGAAAGCAAGTTAACGTTGAAGACTATCGAGGTAGGCAAACTTACACGCCTAATGAGCCCACATCATAGGGTACATCTAGGGGTTTTTGATGAAGCAAAAGAAATTTTACGCTATTCGTAGGGGGTTGCAAATAGAGCGCATTTCAAAAAATGCTTACAAGATAGCACAACGTTTATAGAAGTAAACGTGCGTTAAGCTAGAAGTCTCAGGCGCATCAAGTAAGCTCGATGGTGGCGTACTCGAGCGATCGCCCACAGTCTCTAGCCTTGAGCCGTTAACTCCACCCCTAGCGTTTGGTTATGGAAGGCTTTACCCGTCAAGAAACCCTGGCATTAACCCAAACCACCTCTAGTCGGTTGGCCTATCTCGACCGCACCGGCATCATCGTGCCGCAAAAATATGGCAACTCGAAAAAGCCCACCGTTATTTACAGCTGGGAACAAGTGCTCGAAGTGCGCACCATTGCCAATCTGCGCAAGCAAATCTCGCTGCAAATGGTGCGTCAGCTCGTCGCCTATTTAGATCAGCATGGTCTCGATCCCACGCTGCACGACAAGCATCTGGTCACCACCGCGAACGAAGTGTTTTGGGTGTCGCCTGACTGGTCAGACATGCCCCAGATCATGAAAGTGGCCGATCGCGAGGGCGAAGGGCTGGGCCAGCTCGTGTTGCTCGTGCTGCCCCCCTTGAATACGGTCATCCAGGAAATCTGGCAGGCCGCAGAAACATCTACCGTGGTGGATTTCGCCAGCTTTAAGCAGCGGGCGAAAACGATGCCGGCTCAGGCGGGATAAAAGCAACTTCAGACTTGAGATGCCACTCTCTAATGACTTAGACAAACAGCAGGTGTTAACAACGGCGTTCCTCGCCTCTCCCCAGACTATCGTCGAGCCTGCCGCTGGGGCACCACTTCATAGCTAATTTTCATCGCCAAAATGGCGGCAGCAAATAACAGAGTAAAGAGGTTCGCCAAAATGACCGGTGTGTCATGCACAGAGAGACCGTAAACCAGCCACAGCGTAATGCCCACACAGAGAATGATGAGCATACTCCATGACATGCCTTCAGCAGAGCGCGATCGCCAGGTCTTGAGCACCTGAGGAAAGTACGCCATTGTCGTCAACAACCCTGCTGCCAAGCCCAATTCTGTGATGAGATCCATCGTCGGGCAAACCCCAATGAGTAATGTGCCGAAACTCGCCCGGAATCAATCATGTTTGACGCCTTAGTTTAGCAACCTAGCACAACAAAACAGTACATATCGCAATCTTTAGACGAAGTGTTACTGACTTTTGTATGGAAACAGGCTGGTTTTCGCCACAGCGCCGCCATTGCCGGGCCGGGCGGCAACAGCTGACAAGATTGAAAATTCGGGTCTGTATCATTCAACTAACTCTATGGAGCGCTAGTTCGGGTTAAACCAAATCCCGTTTCTTTCCCCTCTGGAGAAAGACTAATGGGGTGGGTTGAACCACTCTCAGCGGCATGATTAACACTCACCCCGCCTTGGGCACGCCTCCCCAGAGGGGATTATCGCCTCAACCGGCGGGTCAGCCTGCCTCCTGCCCTGATCTCGAGAGCGTTAGTGACAGCACCGATTTTGCCGCTAGCCTGACCGGACGACGAGGTACAAAAACGGTTTGTCTGCCACGAGCGCGTCCGGGCTAACTCAACCGCAAACCGAAGAGGGTGTTTTCGCCCTCAACGAAGATGCACCGCGCTTCATGACGCGGGTGAAATGATTGCGTCAATCAGCTAGATGACTGGTCAGGTCAACGGTTGAGGACTGAGCCGAGTTGTCAGTCGTCACCCACTCATTGCGGCGGTCTATGCGAATTGACTCGCTTGTCTAATGCTGGCCAAGCACTCGCGATGGCAGTTTCCTCAGCTGTTGAGCTCCCCTGAGGCGAGACGCGACTCTACAAGTACCCATCGAAGCGTGGCATCCGATGTTGAGGGCGATCGCCAATTGCTCACCGATGCCAACTTTGAGAACGCTCTTAAGGGTACATATTTGTGATTTGAGACAGATCTGAGGAATCTCATAAGTCGTCTGAGAGTGGCTATAATAGCCAGATGTATGATTACTTTTGTGCTTGATTCGCTATATCAACTATTTATCTGAACTATCGGTATGACGATGGCTGAACTGACAGACTTTTATTTAGAGTAAGCGTCTCTGCCAGAAAATCTTGAATTTTCAGACTCATCATTGGTGAAGGGCTACCGTCTTCACTTTAGATAGATTGTTGTTAGCAATCCTGACAAAAGAGTTACCCATAGCACTAAGCCTCCACTGAGTGTTAAAAGTGTTCTTTTCTTGCTTTTAGAACAGCTGCATAGATGTCATATGCGGTTCCTTCAATTTCGAAAAGCAGTATATGAAATTCCCTGTTAATCTGACTCCTGAACCTTTATGCCTTTTTCTGTCGCAACGCAACGTCTGTCTGTTTTTGTTGATGGCAACAACATGTTTTATGCCCAACAAAAAAACGGTTGGTTTTTTGATCCCCGGCGAGTTTTACAACATTTCACCTCAGAAGACGGCGGCTTGAGTTTAGTCAACGCATTTTGGTACACCGGTCTCAAAGATCCGCAAGATCAGCGAGGCTTTCGCGATGCGCTAATCAGCTTGGGTTATACCGTCCGCACCAAAATCCTCAAGGAATATTACGACGACAATTCAGGTCGCTATTCCCAAAAAGCGAATTTAGACATCGAGATTGTGGTGGATATGTTCAACACGGTTGAGCAATACGATCGCGTGGTCTTATTTAGTGGCGATGGTGACTTCGAGCGGGCGATCGAACTGCTGCGCTCAAAAAGTACGCACATCACCGTGGTCTCGACGGACGGCATGATCGCTCGCGAATTGAGAAACGCCACCGATCGCTACATCGACCTCAACAGCATTCGCAAAGAAATTGAAAAGCGCGACCACCATCATCATTGACGGTGGTGAGCCCCCCGATTTCGCGATTGATATCCCGGCTCTAGTTTCTTTGGAACAAGGCTGCTGTTTGGTTTGAGCGATCGCCGCCCCCCCAAACACAGAGCGATTCAGCCGATTTCAAGAATTCCTGAGATTTCCCTCTGGGCAACGGCATCTCTGTGTTAGGATTAACAACCGTGGATGGCGGGTCGGTGCCCGAGTGGTTAATGGGGGCGGACTGTAAATCCGCTGGCTATGCCTACGCTGGTTCGAATCCAGCTCGGCCCATCCACGCCAGCCCATGTAGCTCAGCGGTAGAGCACACCCTTGGTAAGGGTGAGGTCATGAGTTCAATTCTCATCATGGGCTTTTTGATTAACAGCCCGTATGGTAGAACTTCGTTTTTTGAACCTGGGCTGTTTCCAAAGGCTCGCAGATAGAGAAGACGACTAATCGCTCTATCGGCTCAGCTACTGGGCTAAGCTTTATACCAATTCTCTGAAACTGGACTACAGATCTGCCTTACGACTCCGCTCCAGGAACGTCGGCTGAGCGGCGGCGTCAGCCCGACGGGCAGGTCAGGCCAACCCGCAGTGTCTCCTACTGGGAGAAAGCCGTTGTATGTGTGGCTGTCATTTGTAGAACTGGTATTAACTATCACTCCCACAATTCAATCTCGCAGGCAGCGCTAAGACGGCGTTATAGCCATAATTTGGCTGGCTATTTGTCTAATATGCATTTTGCCAAGACGTGCTGCAGCTTACTCGAAGGCCGTTGACTGAGCCACTGACTGCCAGCCAATTAAAGCTGAGAGCGTTCTCTTGGTTGCGCAAACAATTGTTGAATGGCGCGATCTCGATCGCGCCAGGTTTCCCCATTCGCGACCGTCCACACGGTGTCGTAAAAGAAGAACGACACGCCCGCAAAACCCATGTCTCTCGCTACCTGCACCTGCTGCTGAATCAGGCCAATCGGCACGGGCTGGTTTTTGAGGCCGGTGAGAATGCCGACCCCAGTGGGAATATGGCCTTGCGCCTGCTGAATGGTGCGATCGCGCAGGGTGTGCCGAAAGTTATCGACGCTATCGCGATAAACCTGCACAATCAGCTCTTCGATGTAGCCCATCTCGCGCCAGCGCGGCCAGTCTTGTAGCGACTCCCGATAGGCAAAGGTAGCCGGGTTGGGTGCCACCGATAGCACGGCATTGGGACGTTTCGCCTTCACCACCCGAAACACTGAGTCGATAAAATCCGTGATCTGGGCGGCTCGCCAGCGCGTCCACTCGGCATCGTAGGGGTTGGTGGCGGGCGATTGCCCGCCATGCGCTTGCCGGTAAAGGTTGATTGTGTAAGGATCGTAGCCAAACGCGACGGGTAAAGCGAAGTGATCGTCGAACTGCAGCCCATCGACGTCATAGTTGGCCATCAGCTCCGCAATCAGATCCAGAATGAACGCCTGCACCTCGGGATGAAATGGGTTGAGCCACACGCGCGGATGCCGACCCTCTTGATAGCGGCGGGCCGCAGGCAAAGCACCTTGCTTTTGGGTCAGCCAATCGGGATGGCGCTGGGCCAAGGGCGCGTTGGCCGGCAGCATAAAGCCAAACTCAAACCAAGGGATCACGCTGAGGTGCCGGTCATGGGCCTGGGCAACTAGCCCGAGCAGCAAGTCGCGATCGCCCTGGGCGGCTTCCAAGGCTTCATTGCGGCCTTGCTCTTCTAAATCAGGATAGAGTCCCTGCTGGTAGCCCATTGCTTGTTCCGCCACCTGGCTGGGATACAGAGTGTAGCCCCAGCTCCACACCGCCGGATACACCGTATTGAAATGGCGATCGGCTAACTGCTGCAGCGTCGCCGTCACGGCCTGATCCGAGAACAAAACGGTGCTATCCACATTGGTCAGCCAAACGCCGCGAATTTCGGTGGGAGCATCGGCCCGGGCGGGCTCTGAGATGACTGCCATCAGGCCTGAGACGCCCCACAGTAGGAGCGCGCTCAAAACCGCGATCGCAAGATAGTTAATCCGTTTCATGGTGTTCTTAAAAAGGGTTGAGAGGGGCGACCGAGCCCCCTTGAGATCAGGAAGTGACTTGAAAATAGCGTCTCCGGATGGCTCGGGACGGGGCAATGCCACCCCCTTACCGCAGCTGATTCACCCCCCTCATCCCCCATACGCAGTCAAGCAGACCGCTACCGGATCTCATCCGGTGCCTGGGCCTGCTGAGCGCGATCTGGCGACAGGCCCTTGACTACACCAGACGCTGATTCCACCGCGAAGGTTTGTCGGGGGGTGCCAATTTCGATCCCGTTTTCCGCAAGCGCTTGGCGCACCCGCAAGCGCAGCTCTCGCCCGACGGCCCACTGCTGCCCCGGTTCAGTTTGAATCCAGGTGGTGAGGGTCAGGCCGCTGTGCGAGACGCTGTCGACCCCTAAAACGCTGGGTTCAGAGACGATTTGGTCGTGCCATTCGGGATCGTCGTAGAGAGCCTGGGCCACGGTTTGCATCACCGCTAGTGCGGCTTTGGGGTCGGTTTGATAGGCCACATCAATGCTGAAATTAACCCGCGACCAGCTGCGAGTCAGGTTTTTGACCTGGGTAATGCCAGAGTTGGGAATCGTCACTAAATCACCAGCAGCGCTGCGCAGTTGGGTGACCCGCAGGTTGAGATTTTCCACCAGGCCAGCCGCCGTGCCCACGTCAATCACGTCGCCGATCGCGTATTGATCTTCCGACAAAATCAAGAAGCCATTGACCAAATCTTTGACCAGGTTTTGCGAGCCAAAGGTAATCGCCAAACCGGCCAAGCTGCCGATCGCCACCGTCGAGGCGGTAGGTACACCGAGCGATCGCAGGGCCGACAAAATCGCCACGATCAGAATGACCACGGTGGCTAATCCCTTGGCGGCTTGAGAAATCGTCGAGGCCCGCAGTTGCCCCCTTTGCGCATCGCCCAAATGCACAAAATCGGCGAGATCAGGCCCTTCCCAGCTAGTGGTGAACCGATCGATGAGCCGCCGACTGAGACGAATGGCCAACCCAGCTAAAAACCACACGAGGAACAAGTTGGGCAAACCTCGGAGGAAACGGAATTCTTGATCTAGTAGATAGGGGGAAACCCAATAAATCCAAGCAATGCCACCAAACCAGGCCAAAACCAATAGCCAAAACATCAGCCATTGCCCTAGATCGAGCGCTGCCAATTGCCGATCGAGGCTAAACACCTGCTGCAACGCTTGTAAAAAGGTGGCTCGAGCTTGCGTCATCTGGTCAGGGGCAGCAGTGGCCGACCCTTCTGGATGATCGGGGTCAGATATCGCTGCAGAGGCGGTCGTGCTAATGGCCCGCTTTTGCTGCCGCAGCTGTTTTTGACGTTGATATAAGCCGTACTTTAAACCGGCGAGGAGTAGCGTCAGTAGTAGTAGCCCACTCACGATCTGCAACACTCGCCGTTGATCGCGGGGCAGCTTTTGCAACCCCTGGCGAAGTTCTTGCTCTAGGGTGTTGCGCCAGCTGGTCGCCAGTTGATCAATCGGTTGACCGTTAAAGTCTGCGTCCAACCGAGTCACAGACACTAAAACTAAGGGCCGAGGATATTGCGCATCTCTCACGCCAACCACGGTGACGTTGTTGAGCTGCGAGACTTCAAACGTCATGGTCTCTGGATCCATCGGACGACTGAGCAAGAGCAAGAGCTTGGCGCGAATTTCTTGGGCGCGCTGCTCAACCGGTTGCTGATCGCCAATGGCGGCAGGGGTGCGATCGTAGACGGTCGGTGCGGCAATGGTGAATAAGGTGTGGGTACTTAGAGGCGATTGCACCGTCACGGCTTCTAAATTCCCATAGCGGGTAATGCCCGGCGGCGGCCCCGCAGGTTCTTCTGGCCCCAAGCCGTCTGGCAAGAGAAACTGGGCGGAACTGGGTTGTCCCACCCAGAGGGTGACACTGAGCGCTAGCAAAAAGGCTACACCCCAAGCGATCCACCGATTGCGATAACCAAATGTCGATACTGAGCAGGCTTTCAATCGCATGAGTTCTTGCGCCAATGAGCAAATACTTCAATCACAGATTGCGGTGCAGGGCGGTTCTAGCGCTGATTGTGGTCTGGCATCGAGCCGCATGGCTTAGGTCAATCGTTTGGCCAAAACCTCGATGACTTTGGGGCCATCCACCTCGGTGACTGTCCATTCAAACCCGTTGTAGGAGACGCGATCGCCAATAATCGGAATCTTTTGCAGCCGATGAATAAGAAAGCCCGCCAGGGTTTGATAATCCTCTTCCACTGGTAGGTCAACCTCTAACAACTCATTGATTTCTTCGATATAGGTTTGTGCCCGCACACGATAAGACTGGTCATCCAGCATACTAACCAGCACCTCGACATCTTCTTCTGGTTCGCTGCTGTCACCAATAATTTCGCCCGTGATGTCGGCCAGCGTCACGAGTCCGGCTGTCCCCCCGAATTCGTCGACTACCATCACCATTGACTTGCCCGACTTTTGCATAATCTGCAGCAGATCGCGCAACTGCGTGTACTCCGGCACAAAGCGAGCCGGGCGAATCCAGTCGTCGATATCGCTATCAGCAGTCACTTCGTGTCGGGCCAGCGGGCCAATCAAATCTTTGAGCGACAAAATACCCGACACATCGTCTAACGACTCCCCCACCACCGGAAACTGCGAGTGGCCGGTTTCCGCAATCGTGTCTAAGGCTTGCTGCAGCGTGGCCGTGCGAGGCAGGGCGGTGATCTGAGTGCGGGGAATCATGACGTCTTCAGCCACGACATCGCGAAATTCAAACACGTTGTTCAGCAGTTCGCGTTCTTCCTCATCTAAACCCTGAGATTCGGTCGAGGTGCTAATAATCAGCTGCAGTTCTTCTGACGTGATGCGGCTATACCAACTCTGACTACCAGCATATTGCGTGCCAAACAGCCGCAGCAGCCAGCGGGTAGACTGATTGAGCGCCCACACAAAGGGCATAAAGAGTCGAGAAATGGTCAGGCTCGGGGGGCCAAATAACCGCGCTAGCCGTTCTGGATAGAGCATTGCCACGGCCTTTGGAGTGAGCTCACCCAACACGATTTGCAAATAGGCAATCAGAAAAAAGGCGAGGGGAATCGCGATGGAATGGGCGATCGCGCCAACGTAAGGCACGGCGATCGCCAACTGATTTAATAGCTGCAGCCAAACTGTGGCAATGGTAGATTCGCCAATCCACCCGAGGGCCAGACTAGACAGCGTGATGCCAATTTGCGTCGTCGACAGTAGCTGATCGAGACTGCGCTGAAAGCTTTGCACCGTGCGGGCTTGAATGTCACCGGCGGCGGCCAATTGGTTAATGCGCGATCGCCGCACCGACACAATTGAAAATTCAGCGGCCACAAAGAAGGCATTGATGCCAATCAAGGCGAGGACTGACAACACCCTCACCGTGATCGCCACCCCGGTCAAACCTGGGGCAGTCACAAGCAGCGGCACATCCGTCTGAGCAAGCATTACAGATTTGAAAAAGATGAGCTTAAAGCGAAGACGCGAACACTCGAGAAGACGCGGACTGAGCCTAGCTCTGCAACCGTGAGTGTTGGCTTACCGTGCCGTTGCCTCCAGGCCCTCACCTGATCAATCGGGGCGAGCATCCGCCCGTAAACCCGCCTCGCAATCCTGGCTGCGAGCCCGGCCACATTGCCAAAGCAGAGATGGACAGCCCCGCAGGAAAAACCACCGGAGAAACTACTCGCCACCATCAACTGAGCCGCCTGACATGCGCAACTGGACTTCGCGAATAATTTCTTGCTCATCCTGCAGCATCGAGCCATCGCCCGAGGCAGGAGACGCCTGATTCGAAGCGGCACTACTGGCGGGCCGGGCATCGGGCTGACGGACACCCGTTAGTGCTTGTCGGCCTAGAGCATAGCCCCACGAAGAACTCACCACCCCGGCCCCCACCATCAGCGCTAACAAAATTGTTGTAAAGGCAACCGCAGGACTGATTCCCATCCCAGCAAACACTCCGAATAATTGTGTCCACATATCATATTAGGTCTTGCGAACTGCGGCCCATGATTATTAGACTTTGCAACAGCTTGCTTTGCTGTGGCGAAGGTTTTGCGATGGGCCGTAACTGGGCCTGATGCGGAAGACTGGCAGTGCCGCAGACCCGTATTTTGCGATCTTAGTTGCTTTGTCTCAATCAGTGCAGCACACAGACTGGCTACTTTAATGTCTGAGTGTGATGCGGCACGCGTCTCCAAATTGGTGCGATCGCATCTGGTCGAGTTAGATGAGTCACCTCAGCATCGGGCGATTACAAGTAAACTGCCCGGTGCTGATGACTTCAGGCGGCCAACTGGGCTCAACCCCAACTGACATCACCCGACGGCGTCTTCTAAAGCCTCGACGTAATTTGTTATTTTATGGTCGTTGATGCGTCGACTCACTACCTGCCACGACCACATTGACCCCAATCGCTGCAGCTCGGACACATGCTCATAACCTTGCCACAGTCGGGGCGTCCGCGTCACGATGTCCCAACCGTAGACAAAGCGATAGCTCCGGGGCACCCGTTGGCGAAAGGAATTGACCAGGGCGGGATTACCGACCCGCGGTGCCCCAAACGTGTAAAGCTCGATCGCCTGACCGGTATGTTGAGTAAGGTTGTATTGCAGATCGAGCGCGGCAATCGTCGCGATCGCACCACCCAAACTGTGTCCAGCAAGGGTGAGGGCATAATCGGGATACTGCTTAATCGTTTCTAAGAGGGGCTGGCGCACCGCCAAATAAGCGTCCATGAACCCTTGGTGGAAACGGACATCCGTTGTGGACTCGTCACCATAGGGATAAATCTGCTTGCGCATCTGAAAATTGTTGATCCAGTCAGTGCTTTTGTCACTCCCTCTAAAGACGATATACAGCGCTTTAGGGCTTGCCTGCTCAAGCAATGCCGCCTGGGTATCGGTTTTGCCGCCATCATCACTTTCAATCAGCGTTGCCTCCACCCCTGGCATGCTGTCAAAAATAATCTCAGCAAAACTTTTGTAGACTTCTTGGCTAAGGCGAGCGCAATGGAGGGCCGTTTTTTGATTTAGCATGGCAGAACTTTGTAAAAAAAGGGTTAAGACCAACGGGTGCACCGGATTAGAGTCAGCGGTCTTACCACTAGCCGCATCCAGTCAACTAGCCGCGAGCATTGGCGGAGCGGTTTTGCCTGCCCAGACTCCCGACGAGCACATCACATTCTGATATCGCCTCAGGCCAACAGCCCAGCCCACTCTGCTAACAGCCGGGCATTAAAACAAGCTGTCTTAGTTAGAGTTTAAAGCTACACCGAACCCTAGAACATTGGGAATGTTCTAAACACTACAGTACAGGACACCCCATTTGCGGATAGTGATCGCCTCGAAGAGGTGATCGCACGTATCAACCAAAATGAGCCGCAAGTTAAACCAGGTCAGCGACTCTATCATCTGGTTGGCGAGACACATTGATAACGTCATCTTGCTGTACCGCTTGAGGCTAATTGATCGCGATGCTGGGACTACTTCACCCGTGATCGACCCTTTCCATGGTTGTCTGCCCGAATTGAGAAAGTAGTCTCCTTAAGGTGCGGGCTTAGACAACAGACCTTGGCGAAATCTGATTTGCCCAACGGTCAAGCTGGTGACGGCAGTCGCAACGTCAAACGCTGCAATCATTGCCAATAGAGGATTCAGCTAGCAAGCTTTGAGGTTAGCTAAACCACGGTTGAGGGAAACTTAGCGTAAGTATTAGTTGCCTCAATAAAAAAGTGAATTGTGATTTGGCTTGGCAACACTTTCATGATTGATTGAGGTCGAGTGACTTTACCCGATGAAAATAAGGGCCTCGGGGCTCAAGCGATCGCTCAACCCTAAACGGATTCTATGACTCATATGCCCTCGAATTAGCCGACGACATTGCAGTGGTCACCCGTACTAGCGCTGCTTGATTCTCCGCTTAGACAAAATGCTGAACTTAGTCATAAATCTACTTAAAAGCTCAAAGTTTTTCCCTTTAATCAAGCGCTGTTAACACTCGCTGGCATAAGATCTACCACTCTTCGAGCCCACTCTGTTTCCTATGACCAACAAGTCTACCGTCCTGCAAATTCCAATTGAGCCTGAAATAAAGCACTCGCTTTATCGTCCTCATACCAGCGTCTTCTCTGGCTTTAGTCATTGGTCATTAAACAAAAAAATTGTTGCCGGATATATTTCGGCATTTTTAGTATCATCCACGGGGATTGCGACCGGCTTTTTCGTAGGCAGGAATATTGAACAAACCGCTCGTGACATGCAAGCCGAAGCAATTGAGGATGTAGAAAACGTTATTAGCTTGAAGGAAAGCCTGTTAACCCTTCTAGTTCACAAAGATGAAACATTAAAAAACTTTCAAGCAGGCAATCTTGAGGCAGGCCAAGCAGATTTATCTGATTTCAGAGTTGCCCATGAAAGATTCAAAAGAAACTGGGAAGAGTTCAAAGACTCTGATGAATTTAATGAAGCCGAGGAATCTGACGAAGTCACTGAGGCGGAAGCAAAAATTGCCGCCGATCTTTTAGAAGATTACGAGGTTATTGTCACTAACTACATTCGACAGGCCAATACACTGTTTGAGCAAACCGATCTGCTCGGATACACGCCGGATCAGCTACTCTCACTGCAACCAAAATTACTAGAGTTAAATCAAAACGAGTTCATTACTAATCTAAACGGTTTCATCGATAAAGTGACAGAGTTGGCCAACGCCACAGCCGATGAACAGGCAGAGGCGGCAGCGGTTTTTCAACAAGCCAGCAGAACACAGCTTCAAATTATATTAGCGAGCACGATCATCTCTGGAATGATTGGCGTTTTGTTGATGATTCTCATCAGTCGTGTTCTATTACGACCTCTTCAAACCATGACGCACACTGTTCAGCAGTCAATTCAACAGGCTAATTTTGATGTTCAAGTGCCGGTGAGTAGTCATGATGAGACCGGTATCTTAGCTCAGACTTTTAATACCCATCTCAAGTTTGTCAATCAGCTCCTGGCTCAGCGTGAAACTACGAATCAGCAGTTGGAATCTACGTTAGCAGAATTACGTCATACTCAGGCGCAAATAGTCCAGAGTGAAAAAATGTCTGGCTTGGGAAAAATTGTTGCTGGCATCGCCCATGAAATCAACAACCCGGTCAATTTTATTCACGGCAATTTAGCTTATGTTCAGAATTATGTAGAAGCTTTATTGGGTTTGGTGAAAATGTATCAAGCTCAGTGTCCTATCACCACCACAGAAATCCGAGCTGAAGCTGAAGACGTTGATTTAGAATTTATTCAAAACGACTTACCGAAAACGCTGGATTCTATGAAGACTGGCAGCGATCGCATTCGTGAAATTGTGCTTTCGCTCCGCAGCTTTTCCCGATTTGATGAAGCTGATATCAAACTGGTTGACATCCACGAAGGGCTCGATAGCACGCTGATGATTTTGGGCTATCTACTGGAAGCGGAAGCCGATAGACCTGAAATTCGAGTTCATCGAGATTACGCAATCCTGCCACTGGTTGAATGTTATGCCGGATTGCTGAACCAGGTATTTCTGAATGTTCTGACTAACGCGATCGAAGTGCTCAGCGCCGAGAGGACGCCGCCAACATCACAAGCGCCGACGAACAGACTCGGTCAGATTACCCTGCAGACTGCTCTCGTTGACGAGCAGTGGGTGCAGATTACGATCGCCGATAACGGGCCAGGCATTTCTTCAGAGGTGCAGCAAAAGATGTTCGACCCGTTCTTTACCACCAAGTCTGTTGGCGAAGGCACGGGAATGGGATTAGCGGTCAGCTACCAAATTGTGACTGAGAGACATGGCGGCCAATTAACCTGCCGTTCTTCGCTCGGTGAGGGGGCCGAGTTTATTATTCAAATTCCGGTTCGCCGAACAGTTACTAGCGAAAGTGCATGATGACCATGAGGTTGCCGATGTGTGCGGCGAACCGGACCGATTACGGCTGCCATCATCAAGCACTCGCAGGCATCTATGACCGCTTCATCAGGGATGTCTATCAAGCGATAACCGCATCCACTAATACCAATTCTACAAATGACAGCTACCCAGACAAGTCGGCTTTCTCCCAGTCGGAGACACTGCGGGTTGGCCTGGCCTGCCCGTCGGGCTGACGACGCCGCTCAGCCGACGTTCCTTGAGCAGCGTCGAAAGGAAGGGCTGTAGTCCAGTTTCAGAGAATTGGGATTTAAGGAGGGATTTCCTAATCTGGGTACAGATTTCGATCGCCTCTAATCATGCCAATGCTTAAATCATGGAAAGATAGGTACAGAGTCTGAAGCCGTTGATTTCAGCAACTCACCGTCAGGTTAAGTCCGATTCAGCTCATGAAAGTTCCCAGTCGATTTGTACTGGCAGCCGGACTGAATGAAGGGCGTTTTCTAGATCGCGACACGCTCTAATTGAAAACGCGAGGCTTGCGAGGCTTGCAGGGGCTGCCCAGGCAAATGGAATCAGCAGGCAGATCCGTAAACACGCTGCTTCTCGCCCCGACCAGGCTATTGGCCCCCACCGTCACGCCGGGACCGATGAAGCAATTCGCCGCTATCCAGGCCCCATTTTCGAGCACGATGGGGGCTACCTGCAGCCCAAAAGCCGGATCAGCGGGATTATGCGAGCCGGTGCAGAGATAGGTGTTTTGCGAGACGACGGTGTGGTTGCCGAGCCGAATTGGACCCAGACTGTAAAACTCCACGCCGCTGCCCACCCAGCTGTAGTCACCAATTTCAATCTTCCAAGGATAGTGAAACCGGGCTGAGGGTCGAATGGCGACCCCGCGGCCAATGCGAGCCCCAAACCAGCGCAGCAACAGACGCCGAGGGGCGTGGTGAGCATGCAGCGTGAGGGGAAAAACCACTGCCTGCACTAGCCACCACAGCAGAATCCAAGGCTTCGAGCGGCCCGGTGAGTACCAAGACTGGTCATACTGGCGCAAATCAATCCGCGCTGGGGCCCCAATCCCGGGCTGCCAGGGTTCGTCAGGGATGGACTTTGCGTCCGGCAACGGAGAACGGTCAGACGGAGAACGGTCAGAAGAAGAAGCCATGACAACGGTTAGCTTTGCACGTTGGCGGGTGCGATCGCGGGTGACTCATCAGTCGTCGCCGCCGCGTCGTCGGCACCTTGTTTGACGTTGAGCTGTCCGCCAAACTTTTGGAGTTCAAACAACTTGACGCCAATTTGATATTCATACTGGCTCAGCAAGCGACCGTAGATGTAGCCAGCCTGGCCATCCAAAAACCCAAGGCGAATGAAATAGAACAGAATAAACCGGAGGAATGGCTTAAAGGGTAAGCGCACCCAAATCTTTTTCAGAAACCGCTTACGCTGAACCGAGTCGCCAAACAGATTGGCACCGATGGTGCCATCTTCGGCCATGCCGTTGAGAATATTGTAGTAAACCCGCGCCTCCCAGTTGGAATAGCGATTGTGGCGCTGCAGCCAGTGATAGAGATCGCGGAAGTCGATATGTAGCATATCTTCTTTCAGATAGCCGACTTCACCCGTCTCTACGATGACGTGCTCATGCACTTCGTTGTCACCGGTATTACGAATTTCTTCGGTATTGAGGTTTTCGTAGCGGCCATTGGCGTGGCGAAATAGGCGCAGATTCCAATCGGGATATTTGCCGCCAAAGCGAATCCATTTACCGAGGAAAAACACCCGGCGGTTCAGATAGTAGCCACTGTGGTCAGGCTTTTGAATGGCCTGCTCAATTTCGTCCCACAGTTCCTCCGTGATGCGCTCGTCGCAATCGACGATGAGCACCCAATCATTCTTAAAGGGCAGGTTATCAAGCGACCAGTTTTTCTTTTTGGGCCAGCGACCGTTGAAATGAAACTGCACCACTTGAGCGCCATACTCCTCAGAAATGGCGATCGACCGATCTTCGCTTTGCGAATCCACCACAAATACTTCATCGGCGCGGGCTACGCTCTCTAGGCAGGCCGGGAGGTTAGACTCCTCATTTTTGGCAGGAATGAGAACAGAAACGGGGATTTTAGAGGACATAGCAGATTTTGAAGTAATTAGGATAGGGGTTGAACGAATAGCCACTGGGTGGCAGTCAATTTGGCAGTTAATGTAGGGGGCCGATAGCGCCTAAGCCCATGCCAGTGAGCCTGCCTAGCCTGAGGCTGGGCGCAGCAAACCACGAATAGCACTGATAAGATACCCAACTTGGCCGTAGGCATAGAGCATGTTTTCAAACCGCTGGGCCGGATCGGGCAGATATTTAACCGTTTTGTAGAGACCGCGAATCAGTCGCTCTCCCCCTGATTGCAGCTGCTTCCAGCCCGAACGACCGGCCACCCGTTCGCGGTAACACTCACTAATGCCTTGCCACCAGCTACGCCGGATAAACCAGGTCGGCACCATGCGACTCGGGGCGACGTTGTGGGCCACTAGGGCGTCGGGTAGATAGGCAACGCGGTAGCCCATGTTGAGAGCTTTTTCGGTCATGTAAAGCTCTTCGTTTGACAGCAAGTTTTTGCCGACGCGGCCCAAGTTGACGTCAAAGCCGCCGATTTTTTCAAGAAAGTCAGCGGTGATGGAATAATTGAGGCCTCTCGGGGTCAGTCCCGGCTGCTCGATGTAAACGAGCTCATCCCCGAGGTCATAAGCGCCCAGGTTGCCCGTCATCCCCGTTGACATCCATTTCGGTGGGGTGCAGTTGGGGGGCCAGATCAGCGTCACTTTGCCGCCCGCGATCGCCACCGTGGTGTCCTGCTCGTAAATCTGTGCCAGGGCCGTCAACCAGCCGCTGCTCGCTTCGGCATCGTCGTCTAGGTAAGCGAGAATTTCACCTGTGGCCACTGCCGCGCCGGCATTACGCGCGACAGAGAGGCCGAGGTTGGCTTCATAGACGTACTGTAGCCGGGGATGAGGCAGGCGAGCTTCAACAATGGCCCGCGTGCTGTCGGTAGAAGCATTATCCACCACGAGCACTTCGTAGTCGGCAAAATCTTGCTCCAGCAAACTGTCGATCGCCGCGCCGAGATAATCTTCGCGGTTGTGCGTACAGATAATGGCTGAGATCCGAGTCGGGGGCATAGGGTGGTTACTCCTCTCGCTCAAAAGCGGGTCAGCTCGCCTTAAGCATTCCCGTTGCGGCTGGCATTCTCTTCAATGACGACGAATTCGGTCGGTCTTGTGCCCGAAGATTCACGGTAAATTAATATCCGTTGGATAACCAATTCTTCCTCGCAGGTGGTGGATGGATAGCTATCGCGCTTATACAGAGTTGCCCCAAGTTGATTTGGCCCCCCTCATCGACCATTCTCTCTTGATTCCCACCGCGACACCCGAGCAAGTGATGCATTGGTGTCGGGAGTGCGATCGCTACCGATTCGCGGCGGTCTGCATCGCGCCGACCCACGTGGCCCTTGCCCGCGAGCAGTTGCAGGGCAAAGGCGTGGCCATCTGTACGGTGATTAGCTTTCCCACTGGAGCCACGACCGCCGCCAGCAAACTTTACGAAGCCCAAGATGCGGTCGAGCAAGGGGCGACGGAATTGGATGTCGTGATCAACCTAGGCTGGCTTAAGTCGGGGCAGCATGACCGCCTGCATCGTGAAATTGCGGAAATTTGCGAAGCCACGGGCACGCTGGTCAAAACAATCTTGGAAACGAGTTTGTTGACGCCAAAAGAGATCAAAATTGCCGCTGATATTTGTTTAGATGCGGGTGCCAGCTTTCTCAAAACCAGCACCGGTTGGCAGGGGGGCGCTACGGTCGAAGCGGTGCGCCAACTAAGCGAAATCGGTCACGGCCAGGTGGGCATTAAAGCCTCGGGGGGGATTCGCACCGCTGAGCAGGCGCTACAACTCGTGCAGGCGGGGGCCACCCGCATTGGCACCTCACGAGGGCCAGAATTGGTGCAGCAGCAGGCCGCCTTAGCTGAGCGGTAGATCCGTTAACGCTCACCCAGAGTGCTCCCCATGCCTGCACTTGCCGTCTGGTTGACCTTTGCAGCACCTGTGGTTGGTTTTGCCGCTCGGCATCGCTCACGGTCATGTCGCTCACGGTCATGACGATATTGCCAAAACGCTCCGCCAACTGGGTTCCCAAAGCTTGATGTCGATAAAGTTTGTAGATTTACCGAACCGCCCAGGCGAGGATGAGAGAACCTGCAGTAGAATTTTGGCGCATTGACGTGATCACTCCGCAACGTCAGTTAGCGGCCCCGGCGGGAGTGATCGCGGGCGGCGGATGAAAGTGGCCAGCCGCTGAATCAGAGTGGTCGACCTTGACGCCCTCTCGTCGGTTTTAGATGCTGCCAGTCCGATCGCTGACACCAGACTGGCGGCAGTTTTGCTTACTTCGCGCGGTTAATCCACACATAATGGCTCAGCAGGTGCTCTACGTCGATCCCGCTCAGGGACAGGACAATCGCGAGGGGCGATCGACCAATCAACCCCTCAAAACCATTACTGCCGCATTACGGCTGAGCCAGGGTGACACGCAGATACAGCTCCAAGCAGGGCTCTACACCGCTAACAGTGGTGAACAGTTTCCCTTAGTCATTCCGTCGGGGTGTGAACTGGTGGGTCAACCGGGGGGGGGCCGGCCTACCGCGATCGTGCAGGGCAGTGGCCCGGTACAGCATCCGGTGCTGGGTAGCCAGGTCGCCGCCAGCGTGTTGCAAGATGGGGCCAAACTCAACCAGGTAACCATCATTAACACCCAGGCGCAGGGCATCGGCCTGTTGCTCACCGAGGGGCGACCTCAATTGGCCGGGGTGGTCGTGATGAAATGTCCGCAGTATGGCGCCGTGACGCTGGGTAAAGCGCTGCCCTTGGTTCAAGACTGTGTGTTTGAAGACTGCGGGACGGCGATCGCCTGGTTTACCCAGAGCAAGGGCCAGTTTGAACGGGTCTTTTGTCAAAAAAATCAGACGGCTCTGCTGATTCAAGATTCCGCCGCGCCGCTGATTCTGTCCTGCGGCCTAGAACGTAATGTAACCGGCATCGCCATCGCCGATACCGCCAACCCAGTGCTCCGCCACAATCGGATTCGGCAAAATCAGACGGTGGGCCTGACGCTGACGGGCCAAGCCACCGCCGACTTTGGCCAAGCTGAAGACCTCGGCCACAACATTGTGCACCGCAATGGCACGGTGGATATTAAAAACGACAGCGGGCGATCGCTGGTCTCCTGCGGGAATGACGTGTTGCCCCAACGCATTCAGGGGCGCGTTGACCTGATCGCCAGCGCCCGACCCGACCCCGCAGCGGTGCCCCCGATACTGTTTGATCAGCCCGCGAGTTGGGCCGCTGGCAAGCCAGTTGAGCCCGGCGGAGCCGAGGCTTCGGAGTCGCCGTCACTCCCTCAAGGGTCTATCCAATTCAGCGATATGGCGCGACACTGGGCTGGGCCTTTCGTCGATGGTTTGGCCCAGGCGAGAACGGTCGCAGGCTTTACTGATGGGACCTTTCGGCCGGAGCGATCGCTCACTCGCGCCGAGTTTGCGGCCTTGATCGTGGCCAACTTTCCCGATGTCCCCGAGCAAACCGCGCCCCAGCGCTTTACCGATGTCTCCCCCAACTTTTGGGCCTATACAGCGCTGTCTCAAGCGCAGCGGAGGGGGTTTCTTAGCGGTTTTCCAGACGGCACCTTACGGCCCAATGAACCAATCACGCGGATTCAAGCCATCGTGGCGGTGACGAATGGCCTCCAACTCACGGGTGGCCGGGTGGATGATGTGGGCATTTATCGCGATCGCGCGCAGATTCCTAGCTATGCCGTCGATGCCCTCTCAACCGCAACCCGTCAGCGACTCGTGGTTAACTATCCTGACCCGATACAGCTGCGACCATTAGAAACGATGACTCGCGGTGCCGTTGCGGCGTTGATTTATCAGGGGCGAGTCGCCGTTGGCACATCAACCGCGATCGCCTCGCCTTACATCGTTCGACCCGATACGACGCAGCCGCTGTTTAGCGACCTGACAGCACACTGGGCCCGCGATTTTATTCAAGGATTAGCCGCAGTCAATCTAGTCACGGGCCGGCAAGACGGTCGATTTGCTCCTGACGACGCGATCACTCGCGCTCAGTTTGCCACTCTGATCGTCAACGCGTTTCAGCCGGTACCCATACAACCAGCACTGCAGTTCAAAGATGTGCCGTCGGACTACTGGGCCGCCGCCGCCATTCAACAAGCCTGTCGAGGTGAATTTATGGCAGGCTTTCCTGATCTCACCTTTGCTCCCGAACATCCTCTATTGCGGGTGCAAACCTGGGTGGCCCTCGTCAACGGCCTCGATTGGGCCACCCTCCCCACCGACGCGCTCGTGCTCAGCCCCTTTGCTGACGCTTCCACGCTACCGCGCTACGGCTTGCAACAAACCTCAGTGGCCATCACGCAGCATTTAATCGCCAACTATCCCGACCGGCAGGCTCTGCGCCCTAATCAGGTCACTACCAGGGCAGAGGTGTGTGTGGCGATTTACCAAGCTCTGGTGGCGCTACAGCGCTTGCCCGCGATCGCCTCGACATACGTGGTTTAGAGGGTGCTGGAAAAGCCCTCTGGCCGATGTTTGGCGACCTGAACCTTCTAAACAGTCACAGCGGCAATGGGGTTTTCAGCCCGGGCTCAATAACCTGGGGTAGTGTTGTTCCGTTTGCCGACTCATGTCGTGAGTCAGAGCCGACAGAGGAAAGTAATACCAGTTCTACGAATTACAGCTACCCATGCAAACCGGCTCTCTCCCAGTAGGAGACCCTGCGTGTTGGCCTGGCCTGCCCGTCGGGCTGACGACTCCGCTAAGCCGACGTTCCTTGAGCGGAGTCGAAAGGAAGATCTGGAGCCCAGTTTCAGAGGATTGGGACAAGACAACCTGACAGCAGGGTATATTTCAAGATCGAGAATTAGGCCAACAGGTCGTTGACCAAGTCATCTGTACTGCGCTCAATGCCCCAAGTTTCTTTCAAAATATCTCGAAAGGAATTGGTCTGATAGATCATGGCTTCTCGCAGATGCACCAGCAACGCCTGAGCATCGGCCTGAGACAGCTGATGAACCTCCTCCTCAAACACTCGCAGCTCAAACTGCTGCTCAAGGGAAAGCTCTTGACGAATGTTCATAGTGAGTTCCTTTGCCAAAGCAACGTCGTTACAAATATTAACTTAACATTAATTTATGTTGACTGACAAAGCGGTGTTGATACGGCTTTGGTACGGTCCTACACCTCTCCCCAGTCGGGATTCAATCTGCGCATCAGGGGGCTGTAAGCCTTGAAATAGGCCACCGAACCGATTTGTCGCAGCCAAGACTTGGCCGGGGTGTCGGCCCCCATGCAGCGCTGACAGACCGGGTTGTTGACCCGCAAACGATTGAAATCTTGCCGCAAAGCCTGAGCGGTCGCGCCGGTGAGAATGGCCTTTAACGGTGTTGCCGTGACGTTGCCGAGAGGGATTTGCCCGTCAAAATCTTTGCAGCAGGGCACCACTGTGCCGTCATAAAGAATGCCCGCCTGCTGAGCTGCCCCATTGCAATAGCCAAACTGCGCCGGGATCACTGTCGGGGCTTCGACATTGCCCCAGCTATCGAGCGGAAACGTTTCCAATACCAGCTTGGGATGCAGAGGAATCAGCTGCCAGCGGCCCGGACGAAAGCGCTCAATCGCCTGTTCGATGCGGGGCCAATTCACAGCGGCATCGGTGATCCCGTGCAGCAAGCGATGAGCCCAGCTGGTCAACTCAGCGGTCATCTGAGCCTTGTCATCGACCACCGCCATGGGTCGGTGGGGCACCAAAAAAGGATGGGGCGTCGTGTCGAGAAATTTGACATGTATTCGTGTCGGTGAGGCTGTCGATTTGAGGTTGGCTTGCACATACTGCGTGATGCCCTTGAAGTAGTCGCTCGGTGACAAGGCGGGGGGCGCACCGCGGAGCTGAAAGGTCTCAGGATCAGGCGTTTGCAGCGAAATGGTGACCTTGGGCACGCGCGATCGCACAAGCTGCTCAATCTGTTGGGGAAACAGCTGAAACGTACTGCCATTGGTGGTGAGATGGAGGCAAATCGAGCGCTCGACGGCCCCTTGAATTGCCGCAAAGATGTGGGGATAAATCAACGGTTCCCCCATCAGGTGAAAAGCGACGATGCGGGCCAAGTCGTCCGCCGCGATCGCATCCAAGATGCTTTCTAGCAGAGCAAAGTCCATGTGGCCGCGTCGCCGCTGCATGATAGCATCGGGGCAAAACTCACATTTAAAGTTGCAGACATTCGTCACTTCAATATGAATGCGGTCTAGTTGAGGCATAAGGCGAGGCTTCGTAACGACGAGGGCAAAGTATGCTCAACCCTAGCAGGCAGCTCCTTAAACTTTCTGAGTGTGGCCTAAACTTTGGTAGGGTCGCCCACTCAGCAATAAATTTTCCTAGTACTCCACGGCAGAAGATAAGACGACCATGCCAGTCTCTCTGCCCCCTTGCCCCCACGGCTCCCTAGCCATCGGCAATGGTTGGTGAAATCACGCCATAGTCTACTAGGCTGATGGGCTAAGACGTGATCGGGCGGCCCCTTGAGCAGTGCTTATGCCATCGTGTTTTTAGCGGTCGGTAGCCGGGCTTTTGAGCTGATGTCCCTCAGTTTGAATCTTGCGACACTTTTCGCCTAGATGACAATTGTGGCGATCGCCCTGGGTACACAAACTCTGATGACATCAGGGTGGCAATGGCCGGATTACATGCCCTAGAGGCTGTAGACTCTGTTAGCGCGAAGGACAAAATCTAGGGATGAGTGCTCCACTAGCTCACACGGTGACAGATACGCCTACCAACCCCCTCTTATCACTTGAACGACAGTTGCGGTGGTTGTTGCCGGCTGATCTCTACGCCGCCGCCTGGATCGATCCGACCCCTGCCAAATTGATGAAGGTGTTCGAGCATCTGCGCACCCTGCAGCATGTCTTAATCGACTATGTGCCCCGCGATGTGTACGACCATCCCCCCACGCCCGGCCACCCCCGCTACAGCTGGCAAGAGGGCACGCTACTCTTCACCGATTTAGCCGGATTCACCCCCCTCCTCGAAGCCTGTGCCTCTGAAGGGCTCGACGGCGCAGAACTGTTGCTGCAGGTGCTCAACAGTTACTTTTCAGAAATGATTGAAATCGTCAGTAAGTCCAGCGGCAACCTACTGGAGTTTACGGGCGATGCGTTGCTCGTACAGTTCACCACGGGCGATCCGCAGCGCGACATTACCCAAGCGATCAATACCGGGCTGCGCATGCAGCGAGCCATGCAGTCGTTTCAAAAAATTGCCACCTATCGCGGCGAACTCTCGTTAGGCATGCGGGTGGGCATCCATTCTGGGCAGTTTGTGACCGCCGACATTGGGACGCCCCAACGGATGGCGCACGTGCTGCTGGGGCGTGCCGTCACAGTGGCTAAGCAGGCAGAGGGCTGCGGCAGTATCCGGCATGTTTCACTAACCCCAGATGTGAAGGCAAAATTGGGCGATCGCATTTCCCTCACGCCCACCGACAACGACCACTGGCTCGTCATCGACAACCTCAGTCACGAAGAGCTGGGAGAATACGAAATCACCGTAGCGCGGCGACGCAGCACCTACATGTTTTTCGACCGCAGCATTCCTGGCCTGCTCAAAGAAATTGATCTGGCGATTCAGCGGGTTGAGCCCTTGACCAGCTACATGCCGCGTTCGGTACTGCAGTTGATTGTGGAAACGGCCTCAGACCGGCGAATTCCGCCGGCTTTTCCCACCATTGCAGTAGCGTTCGTTAACCTGATTGGTCTCCCGGAAGCGGTGGACGATGCCCTGCCGGAAGAGACCCCCGCATTGGTGCAGTGTTTTTCTGATGCCTTCTCGCTGATCAATGGCGTCGTTGAGCTTAAAGGCGGCATTTTGCAGAAGGTCACTTACCATTCCATGGGTTCAGAGATTTTGATTCACTTTGGGGTGCTCAACCCTGACCCCAGTGATCCCCATCGGGCGGCGGCGGCCATGTGTCACATTCGCGACTTGGTGCAGTCGATCGCTCCCCCCACGGTCAAAGGCCAACCGATTCAGCTGACTTGCCGAATTGGCCTCACCTACGGTCCGGTATTTGCGGCCGAAATTGGTGAGCGGCGCGGCCGTCGGGAATTTAACATTCTGGGCGATACCGTTAACACCGCCTCTCGCATCATGAGCCGGGCCGGGGAAAACGAAATTTGGGTCAACAAGTCCCTGCATGACAACATTAGTGCCACCTTTACAACCGAGGCTTTGGGCGACTTTAGCCTGAAAGGAAAAGCCCGCCCTCAGCCCCTCTTTGCGCTGGCTGGGCCAAATGCTTAGTGAAGGCGTCGCCACCGGGGGATAATTGGAGAGTTATTTCTATGCTTGAGCACCCATGTCCCTATCTGAGAGTGCAGTTCCGCTAGATGCGATCCGCTACAACGAGCAAGGACTCGTGCCCGCCATCGTGCAGGATTATTTGGACGGCACGGTGCTGATGATGGCTTGGATGAGTGCCGCCTCGTTGCAGAAAACGTTAGCCACCGGCGAGACCTGGTTTTGGAGTCGATCGCGGCAGGAACTGTGGCACAAAGGAGCGAGTTCTGGCCATTTGCAAAAAGTCCACGCGATTCGCTACGACTGTGACAGTGATGCCCTGTTAGTCACCGTTGAGCAACTGGGCGACATTGCCTGTCATACCGGTGAGCGCAGCTGCTTTCACCAGATTGCCGGTCAAGTCGAGCCGCCCCCCGCCGACACCCTTTCTCAAGTCTTCGGGGTGATTCGAGAGCGCCAGCAGCATCCGCGCGAAGGTTCCTACACCAGCAAACTCCTTGCAGGGGGCGACAATAGCATTCTCAAAAAAATTGGTGAAGAAGGCGCTGAAGTGGTGATGGCCTGCAAAGATGATGATGCGGAGGCGATCGCTGGTGAAGCGGCTGATCTGCTCTACCATACGCTGGTGGCTCTGGCGCACCATAACGTCGACATCAAAGCCGTTTACCGCAAGCTGCAAGAGCGGCGACGATGAGACAATATCAACACTTTGATAGAGATTCAGCAAGATGGGGATACACTAAAGCCACTCTCAGATTAAAACTTTGATCGTCAAACTCCCCTGCTAACGGTGGACTTTTAGCATGAGCGGCAAAACCATTCCGGCTAGCAAGGGTTGCGGCCGCGGCATCACTTAGTTATTAATCCCCTCACTGTTTGAGAATGTTGAGAGTTGCGATACGCACAGTTAAATCTGCCGTGGTGACATGAGTCGATGGCCAGGATAATCGCCCTACAACCGTGTCGACACAGTGTTGGCTGCTCGCATTTGATTGCTAACTTAGCCGTTATTTTGATGCATCATGGCTATCGAGTCGGGCTGTTAGATACCGATCAAAAAGCGGGGGGCATTCGCACGCTGTTTGGTTTAGATGCCACCGCTAAGGGCGACGCGACAGCCTACTGGTGGTTGAGCCCCCACACCCAAACCACCAAACTTCTCAGAGCGGACTTGCGTCGGTATAGTGCCGCCTATAACCGTGACTCTGCTGGCATTTACATCTCGTCTTTAGGCTGTCATTTCGCCCATCACAGTGACCAGCTGCAAGCATTGCAGCAGCACTACGGCCAAGCTAAACCGTTCGAGGTTTTGCAGCAGTTGAGCCAAGATTTGGCCCTGGATTTACTACTCATCGACAATCAACCGGAAATGAGTGACGACAATTTAACCGGGTTGTCTTTTGCGGATATTTCGTTGCTGCTGCTGCAATTAGACACCTACGATTTGCAACGCGCCGCCGTACTGTTGGAGGTGATCGAACAGTTAGCCATCACGAAAACGTGGCTCGTGCCCACCCTGGTGCTCCCCACAATCGAAACCAACGTCGTTAGACATATGTTGGAGAACACCTATCAATATCCTGTCGCTGGCATTCTCTATCACAGCGAAGAGATGATCGGTTTAGCCAGTCGAGGCATCTTTTGTTTGCACCATCCCAATCATGTTTTGACGCAAACGATGATTGCGATCGCCCAACAACTTGAGCAAGCTTGTCAAGCGCTCTCTTCTCCATCAACACCCTAACCATTCACATCAGTCTGTCAGCAGTTAGCCTCTCACGACGAAACGTAGCTTCAGTTGTCGACGGCAATGCTTGAGCCCTTCAACAGGCGGCAGTCTCTAAAAATCTATGCCGCCTCAGCCACCGAGTTGAGCCCCACAATATCCTCATAGGCGGCAGTCATCGTGCACACCGTCCAAGGAAGCGTGACCAACAGCCCCAGCCCCACGCATAAGGCACCGACAATATTTACCAGACCTAGCACCAGCACAAAGCCGAAAAAAGCGAACCACTTTTTTCCCACGAGCTTGCGGCTAGTTTCCATCGCAGGCCAGAAATCAAGATTTTTATCTAGCAGGAGTGGCACACTCAGCACATAAGAAATCGCTAAATAGATGCCGGGCAGCACCAAAACAAAAAAACCGACAACGGTAAAGACTGTGCTAATGATAAATAACAACAGGATGGGTATCGCCTCTTTAAAACCTTGAAAAAAATCACTGAAGGCCGTTGGGCGATTGCGAGCAATTTGCAACGCCACAATGTAGAAGCCGGCATTTAACAGCGGCGACAAAATATTGACGACGACGTTGCCCCCCAACTGCCCGGCTTCGGGGTCGCCGCTGCCCAGCGGATAGGGCAAAATCACTGGCAAGAAGATCGCAATCGCAATAATGAGAAACGTAAAGCCGACAAAAGGCATCGCCTTAGCCTTGAAAATCTCCCATCCACGACCAAAATACTGACCCATCTTGAAGTCATAATTATGATTTTCGATCTCGAATGTGCTCATTTCTCTTCTGGCTCATTGGAATAGACTTCCTAGGCTAACCCTATCGGGAGAAGATCAAAACAGCGATAAGCCTTAAAGAAGTCTTGAGAAAGAGCGATTTCGCCATCATTTTTGTTGCTTTTCTTTGCAGGTAATCACCCACCTTCAAAGTACTCATGTCTTGCCTCAAATTCACATTTTTTGAGGTGTGGCACAGTGCCCGGTGGGAAAGGCCAAGCCTCTGGAGAATATCGAGCCCGAAATCAAGGGACTAATTGGGGGCATTTCAGCAATCCTGAATGACTTAATTAAAGTGCCGCGTGCGATGAGACGGTTGGCAGATTGCCGTTAAATCGGATGAAAAAACAAAAATTCCCCTCCAGTTAACTCTGAAGGGGAATGCCGATCTCGAACAAACTCTATCGACAGGGGCGGACGATTACTCGACGGTAATTGTGCCGACCATACCAGCCCCCCGGTGCGGAGCACAGTAGTAGGTGTAATCGCCGCTGGGCATATCAGCACTAAACGTGGTGGCGTAATTTTCGCCAGGGGCAAAGGTGAGCTGATTGTGAGAAATTTTGTCGGCTAAACCCTTGTCGCCGCCGGGAATTTGATTGGCATCAAAGATGACATTGTGAGGAGCCATCTTGTTGTTAACCCAAGTGACCGTATCACCAGCGCTGACCGTTAGCTTAGCGGGTTCAAACACCAGCAAGCCCGAATCAGACCCCATTTTCACTTCATAGTCTGCTGCCAGTGCGGGAGACGCAGACACAGCAAAAGTAGCTACCACTAACACCAGGGATAAGCAAGCCAGCCCCAACCGACTCAAAGAATGTGCAATCTGTTTCATAGGAACCTCTAAACAAGCGAACTCATGTTGCTAATGCTAAAAGTCTACCGCGAAGCGCTGCAAACTACATCTCCTGGAAACAGGAGATTTGTAAACGGCCTCGTCTACCTCTAGAGACAGTCATCATTGCGATCGCCTCTCACTCCAACGCTGGGTTGTCAGCGCTGACTGTGGGCGTCGGTGCGGATGCGGTGAAGCTTTCAGGTGCTTACTGATGATGTCCTTTAGAACAGGACACGCCGATCGCAAACCGTAGTCAGGTCAAGACATTCCAGACTAAAGGCGTGATGTGACCAGCCTTGCAGCTCCATCTGCCGACCACCGCATGTCGCCGGACCGAGCCCTCTTGCCGAGTATTTGGCGGCAACGCGCTGCCCCTGTTTAATCACCGACCATGGGCGGGGCGATACGGCGCAGATTTATGCTGGATGTGCGCAGCTTTCAGGTTTGAGACGGTGAGGTTATGAATTCCACCCTGCTGTGGCGCTATGGCCCGGTCTTAGCGCTTTTGGTTGGACTGAGGCTGATTTTTTGGATGGGGGCATTTCCTAATCCCGATGAAGCCTATTACTGGCTGTGGGGACAGCATTGGGACTGGTCATATTTTGACCATCCCCCCTTACATGCCTGGATCCAGGGAATTTTTGCGGCGGGGCTGGGGCGATCGCAGTTCATCCTCCGCTTACCCACCTTGGCCACAACGGGGCTTTTAGTCTGGCTATATGGGAACATTTGTCGCCAACTTTATGGCCAACAAGCCCCCAACGCGTTAGGGCTCACAGTGTTGCTGATGCTCACTTCACCGCTGTTTTTCCTATTTACAGCGATGGCCTGGCACGACCATTGGCTGGTGTTATCGGGCACCGCTGCCAGCTACTGCCTGATTCAGTTTCTCAGCCGCGATCGCCTCGACGCCTATCCTTGGCTCTATGGGGCAGGGGGGCTGATTGGCCTTGCCGGACTTTGCAAGTATGTGGCGCTGTTTTTGGGCATTGGCTTTTTGGTGGCGATCGCCACCCAGCGGCGTTGGCGATCGCTCTTTTGGCAGGGGCATTTATATGGGGCGATCGGGCTCGCCTTACTCATGCTGGCGCCCGTATTTTGGTGGAACTGGCAGCACGACTTTTATTCGTTTCGCTTTTATCTCGGGCGCAGTGTGCAAGCCGAGACCCCGACCATCCACTGGTTGGGGCCGATCGGCTTTTTACTGCTCAGCGGCCTAATTTTGGGGCCGATGCATGTCTGGCTCACGGCGAAAGCGACCCAGCGGGGGTTCACAACTCGCTTTGGGGCAACCTATCAGCGCGTTGCCTTCGTGATTTTTGGCACCTCGACGCTGATGTTGGCGCTGCTCTCTTGCCAAGCCCCCGTGCTCTATTACTGGAACATTCTGGCCTATCCGCTACTGTTACCCCTGATGGTTGGGGGCTTTCTCAACCCTGATCGGCTTTATGAACTGCGCGATCGCCGGTTGCTCAATGGCACGCTCACCCTGGGCACCGTGGCCGCCGCCTTGTTAGTGATTCACTACACGGTCTTGCCGCTCTCGGCGCTAGTCTCCCCCACGGGCGACGACGACACTCGGATGCTCTATGGCTGGCAATCCGTAGCCGAATGGGTGAAGCGGGAGGCCGCTGTCTTCGCAGAACAGCCGCTGTTGCTCACTACCGACTATCGCTCCGCCTCGGCGCTAGCATACGTCTGGGGCGAGCCCTCAGTCATTGCCTTATCGGGACGCATCGACCAGTTCGACTTTTGGTATGACCCCGCCGCTCTCGCGGGTCGCGATGCCATTTTGGTGGGCGATCGCTGGCACCCCATCTGTCCCACTCACCTAGCCATGTTTGAGCGCACCGATGCGCCCACAACCCTAGAGGTGCAGCGATTAGGCATCGATATTAAGACCTACACATTGGTGCGTGGCTACGGGTTTCGCGCCCAAGGCGTCACAGCTGATCCCTTCAGCCCCAACTATCCGCTGGCCTTCACCGCTGATGGCGAAACCTGCACTGCCACCGCCCCACCCTAAGCCAGATGGATTTCAGCGTTGCTCTCATTACCATGCAGCTGCCTTGCCGTTCTCCATGGAGGCCGGAAAATCACTCTAGCGGGTGCCATGTGTAGTCCCGTTGCGGGGTGTGGGGATGAGGCCTAATCATCGTTGAAATGAGCCTCCAACATAGCTTCTGCTTTATCCGGCGTTAACGGCTTCGAGAACCAATAGCCCTGCCCAAAAACACAGCCCTGCTCCAGCAAAAATTGAGCCTGATGACTGGTCTCAATGCCTTCAGCGACCACCTCGATATCGAGGTTTTTACCGAGGGCCAAAATCGTTTTAATGATCTCTTGGTTGTTGGGGTTGTTGTCTAGGTAGGAAACAAAGGATTTATCAATCTTCAGCACGTCATTGGGAAACCGCAATAAATAGCTCAAAGACGAATAGCCTGTGCCAAAATCATCCATCGCCACTTGAATGCTTTTTGATTTGAGCTGCCGGAGCGTTGCCAGTGATGTGATTTCATTTTCCATCAGTGCACTCTCAGTGATCTCAACCCGCAGGTGACGGCAATCAACCCCAGTGCTATGTAGGATTTTCTCAATCTGAGCCATGAGGTCGGTTTGCACAAACTGTTTGGCTGACAGGTTGATGCTGATATTCCAGCTCTGCATCGCCTCTGGCCAGCGCTGCAGCCATTGACGCCATTGTTGACAGGCGGCCTGAATCACCCACTGCCCAATCGGGATAATCAGCCCAGTACGTTCAGCCACGGGAATAAACGCATCCGGAGCTTGGAGCCCTCTGATCGGATCATGCCATCGAATCAGCGCCTCAAAACCACACACTTGGTGGCTTGGCAAGTGCACGATGGGCTGATAAACCAGATAAAACTCACCCTGGTCAAACGCTCGCCGCAGATCGTTCTCCAGTTGCAGGCGTTGCTTCACCTCGGTATGCATGGCCCCGTCAAACATCTGATAGCTATTGCGCCCCTTATCTTTGGCCTGATACATGGCGGTGTCAGCATCGCGCAAAAACTGAGCGGCGTCGTGGTAAGTGGGGGCATCAATCACAATGCCAATGCAAGAGCTAATAAAAATTGCTTGGGATTCTAGAACAATTGATTGCTTGAGAACGGTCTGAATATTTTCGACGACGGCCAGGATATCTTCGATCTGCTCAATATCTTCCAGCAAAATGGCAAACTCATCGCCACTGGTGCGAGCCAAGGTATCGCCAACCCGCAAACATTGACCGAGGCGAGCCGCTACCACTTGAAGCAAAAAGTCACCAGCATCATGGCCCAGACTGTCATTCACAATACGAAAATCATCTAAATCGAGAAACAAGACGGCAAAACTGCCGAGCAAGAAGTTGTTCTCGGCATCCTGATTGCGGCGGGCAATCTGCCGGGCATGGTTAAGGCGATCTAAAAAGAGGGCGCGATTGGGTAACCCGGTCAAGGCATCGTGAAAGGCATCGTGGCGTAGTTGCTCTTCGATGCGACGACGCTGCTCGATTTCGCCTTGAGCTTGGGCGTACAGGTTGGATTGATAAATGGCGATCGCACATTGCTCAGCCACCGTTTGAATCAGCGAAACTTCAATCGCCTGCCAGTGACGATAGCCGGTGTTTTGGTGGAGGACTAAAGCGCCGAAAAATTCTTTCTGATAATTCAGCGGCGTTAGCAAGACCGACTGCAGCTGGTATTTCTTCAAAAACTCAGCGACTGCTGCTGGCATGTCAGCATCTGACTGGTGCAGCATAACCGCCTGTCCCGTCTTGAGTGTCGCTTCGTAATACAGGCAGATCTGACAAAATTTGAAGCGGAAACTCTCCGCCTCAGTATCTATTGAACTCGCATACTGGACCTGCATGGCTTGATGGGCCGTGGGCTGCACAAATAAACAGCGGCTCACTTCCAGGGCGGCCTGTAACTGGTCGACAGTGGTCTGCAAAACCTCTTCTAGAATCAGCGTTTCGCGAATGGCCTGAACAATCCGATTAATGATTGACTCCCGCCAAGCCTGCTGCTCGACTTGGGCGATCGCGGCTTGCTGTTGACGTTTGAGTTCGGCTTCATCTAGAGCCCGCCGCAAAACCGTCGGCAGACGATACAGCCGATCTTTTAAGACATAGTCAGTCATGCCTGTTTTAATGCAGTCGACCGCCGCTTCCTCTCCTAAGCTGCCAGTCACCAAAATGAAGGGAGTTAGAGGCTGATACTCGCTCACTAAGCGAAAGACATCTGGTGCCTGGAGCCCTGGTAAGCGATAGTCAGCTAGCACCGCATCAAACGATTCGTCACTCAGGAGCTGCCGACACGGTTCGAAAGCATCGGCAACTTGAATTTCATAGTCAACGTCACCCGCATCTAACGACAGCGCAATTAACTCGACATCTTCGGCAACATCTTCAACCACCAGCAACCGCAACCGAGATGAAGCCAGGGTAGTCACTCCTTCATCAGAAATATCGGTAACAACTCTCGGAGCCGAGAAGAAACAATTCGCCATAAATGCAGAGATTCCTAGCCTGCCTTCATAATTCCCGGGGGGGGTTTGAAATAAGAGGAGGGTGATTAATCGTCATCCAGTAGCCTCCAATACACTTAGCGAACTCTTGAAAGCGCTGGAAATCGAGAGGCTTTACAGCATAGCTATTAACGCCCAAATTGTAACAAGCTTCCAGATCGCTATCTTCGGAGGAGGAGGACATGATGATCACTGGCAGATGCTGGGTCCTCCCATTTTGACGGATGGCTCGCAGAACTTCAATCCCCGTACATTTGGGCAGCTGGAGATCCATCAGGACAAAGCGGGGCAGCGCGGCAACGGGCGACTGTTCGGCTGAACCGATGAGATATTGGATGGCTTGGGCCCCATCGGTTAAGACATCTAAGGTGCGAATGACGGTGAGATCCGCGATCGCCAGCTGCACTAGCTCAATATCGTTAGGATCGTCATCAACAAGCAACATTTTGCGAGAATCAATAATCATTGTTAAATCTACAGGACGATTTGGTCAGGAAGCGTCCTCAGAGTAGGCCGCTAGCAGCGAGCTGCAGCAGTCACCCTCTAGGCTGATGCTCAACCCCACATCTCGTCAAAGCGCGAGGCGAAGGATTTGTACTTTTTTATACATGAAAAATACAGAAATTCCGCAATTCCAGATGTTTTCTATCACAGCGCGCGACAGCAACGCGGGATCAATCAGCCTCAGATAAGTTACTCAGAGGGAACACAAGATCAATGTCCCCATATCCTCTGGCAACTGTCCATCCATCTGACACTTACGCAAAAAGCTTCATACATAGATGGAATTTTCTTTATAAAAGTACTTTTGGATACATCCCCCCTCGGTATCGATTGTTATGTCCAGCGACATGTTGAACAAGTCGCTGGGGATGGCTGAGAGGGCGATCTGGCCAGCCTGGCAATGCGGACTTCTACCTCTGCACGCTGTCGGGCTTAGCCTTTCTCATCGGGAATGCGACCATCGCAATGCCATGCAGAAGAGCTCAGGAGGCAAGGGGGAGCCGATTGGTTATCTGATTTCAGAGTCGTGGCATTAGACGGCCAGCTGTCCAGACTGCACGGTCAACACCTGGGACGTATTGAGCCATTCAGCATCAAACAGCCCTAAATGGGTGGTCGTAATCAGGGTTTGAAAGCGATCGCCAATGGCCTCTAGCAGCTGGTTTTGGCGGTTCAAATCAAGCTCGGCCAACACATCATCCAGCAATAGCAGTGGCGGCTCACCGACGACCGACTCGATCAGTTCTAGCTCCGCCAGCTTCAGGGCTAAAACCAGAGTGCGCTGTTGGCCCTGAGAGCCATACTGGCGGGCGGGCGTCGAGTTGATAGTGAAGTCAATATCATCGCGATGGGGGCCGACCAGGGAGGTGAGCTGATGCCGTTCAGCGATTGCCCGCTGCTGAATTTTGTCTAAAAAAGCCGCTTGAATCAAGCTCGGATCGTCTTCGCCTAAGGGCACATTGGGCGCATAGCTCAGGATGAGCTGCTCGGTAGCCCCACTAATGGCGCTATGCCACCTTTGAGCGATGGGGACGAGCCGGGCCAGGCCGCGCGATCGCCGCCGAATCACCCGCGTGCCCAGGGCGGCCAGTTGAGCATCCCAGAGGGCTAATTGAGCCGGGTCGGGTGTCCCCGTCTCGCGCTTGAGCAAGGCGTTGCGCTGCTTTAATGCCTGCTGATACTGGCTCAGAATGTAGGCGTAAATCGGTTCTAGCTGCATCAATAGCGTATCGAGCCAAGTGCGCCGTTCGCCCGGTCCCCCGCGCACCAAATCTAAATCCAGGCTCGAAAATTGCACCGCATTGAGTGCCCCTAAAAAATCCATCTGTCGCCGCAGCTTTTCGCCACTGCGCATAGCTGTGCGCCGCCCTTTATCGCGCAGGACGAGGGCTAAATCGGCGTATCCGACCGCCCGGCTAACTGCCGCCACAATTTGTGCACTGCTTTGTCCCGCTTGAATTAGGTCGCGATCGCGACGGGTGCGGTGAGATTTCAGCGTGGCCAGCAGTTCCACCGATTCCAGCAGGTTTGATTTGCCTTGAGCATTGGCGCCTAGCAAAATTGTTTTGGGCGCTGTGAACTCAACCCGCTGCGTTTCGTAGTTGCGAAAATGCCGCAGTTCTAGCGTTTTGAGGAACATGAACGCCGCCAGTTACCCTTCATCCTTTCGATACAGGGTAAGGCACTGAGTTCGGTTTCTCACGTCTAGTCGCTGGACGGCCGGTCGGCTAATGCTAAAAAAGTAGCTTTTTCGATCAGCAGCTGGGCGGCGGTGGTGGCACTGTATCCCGTCACGTCAATTTGAGGAATGACCTGCTCGCGTCGGTCGAGATCGTAGCGATAGGCGCGATCATAGTAATCGAGCATGATCTGGCAGACTTCGCGGGGAGCCTCCTGACGAATCAGAGCGATCGCCTGCTGGGTACGTTGTCCGCCCAGGCGTTTACGAATGCGTTCGGTGGCGGCAATCAGTTCGGCGCGATCGGTTTGGCCATACACCGCCACTAAAATATCTAGCCGCTCGGCTTCCGGACGTACGATCTCCAGCGTGGGAGCGGCTTCCATCTGCTGGAACAGCTCTGGAGGCACGCAGCAGGTGCCGACCCGGCGGCTCTCTGCCTCGATCCACAGGGGGCGGTGGGGATCGAGGGTCGCGAGGCGATCGCCGAGCAAATTCTCAAACTGCTCGGTGCTGGGCTGCGGGGGCAGATCAAGGTTGCCAAAGCTGCTGCCCCGATGATTGGCGCATCCCTCTAAATCCAAGACCTGCTCTCCCAAAGCGGCAAGGGCATGCAAGATCTGGGTTTTGCCAGTGCCAGTCATACCGCCTAGAACGATGATCTGGCGTGGGGTGGTGAAGGTCTGCCGCACCCACCGCCGAAAGGCCTTGTAGCCCCCCACCAAGGTCGTGACCTGAAAGCCTGCCAACTGTAGGCCCCAGGCAACACCGCCGCTACGCATGCCCCCCCGCCAGCAGTGCACCCGCACCGTTTTATCGGGGGCAATCGCCCGCGCCTGTCGCACCATGGCCCCTAATTTTGGCCCCAGCAGCTCAAACCCCAGCTCGACCGCTGCATCTCGCCCCTGACGTTTGTAGCAGGTGCCGACCTGAGCCCGCTCGGCATCGTCAAATAAGGGATAGCTAATCGCCTCTGGCAGCCGCCCTTGGGCATACTCTGCCGGACTACGGACATCTAACAGTGGTCCTGGCGCTGCTAAAAAGTCGTTGATTTCGAGCCGTTTTACCATGACTCGATTGTAATGGGCGACTCTGCCTGACGGGCCATTTCGACCCGACCGATACAGGTGGCAGCCCCATAGCCTAACTGCCGCAAGTGGGCCACACAGTCGCCGGCGCGATCGCCGGGCACGGTGGCGAGCAGACCGCCCGCCGTTTGCGGATCAAACAAAATCGGATAGTCGGGCCGCCCCGCATAGGTGGCCGCATTCTGCAGTGATCGCGCCGCCTGCAAATTCTGCGGCTGTAAAGAACTAACAATGCCCTGCCGTAACGTTTCCCGTGCCCCCGAGAGCATGGGCAAGTCCTGTAAAGTCAAGGCCACGGTGACTTGAGAGGCCGTCACCATTTCCAGCAGATGGCCCAGCAGCCCAAAGCCGGTGACGTCGGTGCAAGCGGTCACGTCATGCTGCTGCAAACAACGGAGAGCCGTCGCACTGGGCTGAATCATGTGAGCGATCGCGGCTTCAATCCAGCGACCTTTGGCTTGATAGCGCATGTCAGCAGCAAATAAGGTGCCCGTGCCCAACGGCTGCGTCAAAATCAGCGCATCGCCGACCTGCATCCCCTGCTTGCGTAACACGGCATCGGGCGCAACCCAGCCGTTGCAAGCAAGGCCCAAGGCCAGCTGCTCTCCACTGGTCGTGTGGCCCCCCACGAGGGGCACCTGGGCCGGGAGCAGGGCTTTTTGCAGCCCCGAGAGTAGCTGAAACAACGTTTCGGCCTGTTTATCCGCGATCGCGTGGGGCAGCGTGGCGATCGCCAACACCGACTGCGGTGTTGCCCCCATGGCGTAGAGGTCGTTGAGGCCATGCTTCACCACAATCTGCGCAAACACAAAGGGATCGTTCACCAGGGCCGGAAAGAAATCAACGCTATGCACCATCAGCTGGCCCGGCGGGACTTGTACGACGGCGGCATCGTCCGGCGCGGTGAGACCGATCAGCACCTCTTCGCGAGGAGGATGGTGCCGCCCTGACTCCGATGGCTGTAGTCGTTGTAGCGCCTGACTCAACACGTCACTGCCGACCTTAGCGCCGCAGCCCGCACAGGGCATCAGGGCAGGACTTGGCAGGGCCGCTGCCGTTGCGGCACCCGCAGCGGGTGCTGACGGCATGGCCGGAAAATCAGTAAACAGCCCCATAAACTGGCGATCAATACGATCTTTCCACCGGCGCATGAGGCGTGATTCGAGGGTGCATGGCCCCCGCGAGGCGATCGCACAACCGTCGCCCAGGTCGATAATGTTGAGATATTGCTTTTGGGGCCGAAAGGGCCGGAGGGGCTGCCCCGTTAAGTATGCCTGCAGATTATGAAACAAGGGTTGACCCTGGCGCACCGCAAACACCCCGGCTTTTGGTCGAGGATGATGTTTCATCGTGGCCACATCCCCCACGGCAAAAATTGCCGGATGGGAACAGCTCTGGAGCGTGTCTTCCACTAGGACAAAACCCGATGCGTCAGTGGTCAGGCCCGCTGCTCGGACCCAATCTGGAGCCGCCGCATTGGTCACCCAAAAGACGCGATCGCAGTCAATGGCCAAGCCCGATGCACAGCGCACTCGCTGCTGCCCCTCTGACCGCGCTTCAATGGCGCATACCGACTCTGACAAATGCAGCTGCACCCCACGCTCGACAAAGTGCTCGTGCAATCGCCGACGAGTAGTGTGATTGCGACCATTAGCCACCTCAGTGCCCCGATGAAACAGATGCATCGAGAGGTCTTGGCGCGATCGCCCCGCCGCCTCTAACACTTGCCACAGACGCCGCTGCATATTGAGCGTCAGTTCGACCCCACCGACCCCGCCCCCCACCACCGCGACAGCGATGGGCGCGGCTGAGTGACGCACCTGCGTTAGCAAGGCCTCCCAGGCTGAGAGCAAATCGGGCACGGGCTTGGCCGGAATCGCATAGGCGGCGGCTCCCGGTACGTCTAGCGTCGCCGGGGTGCTCCCTGTATCGATCGACAGCACATCAAAGGCGACAGGGGGATGGTGGGCGCAAATCACTTGCTGGTTGACCGGATCGATCCCAACCGCGCGATCCATTAATAGTTGACACTGGGCAAATTGGCTCAAAGGTCGCAGGTCAATGTGCGACTCATCAAAGTCGTAGAGTCCCGAAATGTGGCAGGGCAGCATGCCGGAGTAGGGGGTGTCGGTCAGATTGGTGATGAGCGTCAGCCGCACCCCTGGTAGCGGCTGCATGCCAAATTTTCGCAGAGCGATCGCATGGGTATGCCCACCGCCTAAAAACACCAAATCCTTCACAATCGGTTGCGCCACCGGCATCCTTCACGTCTAGTCAGAGAACTCTCTCAGGATATCGACTTTAGCTGAGTACTCCGTGAGTGTCGACGCGGCCGTAGCCGGAGAAATCGACCCAGTGCGGGTCACGCTCAACCGTCGAAACTTGATAGATCGAGAAAACACTCGCCCAGCAGCGTATCGGCGATCGCGATCGCCCCCTCAGAAAGCAGCCACAAGCTTTTTAGGTCAAGACTTCAGAGGCCTCAGCGCCAGCACCTCGCCCGAGAGACTATCTCCAGCGATCCAGGCTCAGCTTGCTCCTGTGGCCTCCAGCAGGCCCTGAGACAGCGATGACAGACAGGGTAACGTCAACATCGGATTAATTTGGGATTAACTCAAAATTAACAAAACCCTCTAATATAGTTAACACATCTTTTTGAGGGTGGAGCGGCATTCTACCCTAGCCATTTTTTAGGTGGCCAGAATCAATGCTCAGAACGGGTCTGCGGTTTCTGTGGGATTGTGGATAATCCACAAGATTTGATGAGTAGAAACGTTAAGCGAATCGACTAATTACCGCCTCGAACTCTCTCTTTGTATCCACTCTTGAATGGATTTACTTCCTGTTCATCAATCAACTTTTCATCTGGCGTCGTTAAAACTAAATGAGCGTAAAATCACTATTCTCTTGGGTGCTGGTTGGGAATGCATTAGCCGTTGTTTTGGCTCTAGTCATCTATCATCACGGTGGCAGAGATCATTTTGGCGAAAGAGGGTTCATCACATTTTTATCCACATTTCAGCTACTGGCGATCGCCTGGTTATCGGATAAAACAGCCCAGATTCGCCGGACAAGCCCAAAAACAGACAACCGTCAGAGTGCTTTGCTGTGGCGCATTATCGCTTGGGGATTCATCTTCTTGGCGGCTGATGAGTTTCTCGCGCTGCATGAAGTGACTGATCACTTTATCCACGACATTTTCAATATCCAGGAAACTAGTTTGACGGATAGTATCGATGATTTTATTGTGCTGCTTTACGGCATTTTCGGTGCTTGGATACTCTGGATTAATCGGTTTGAGCTGAAATCTCACAAGCAAGCGATCGCCTTGTTAAAGCGAGCATTTGTGCTTCTATTTTTCATGATTGTTCTAGATTTTTTGGCCAATGGTCAAAAATTGCTTGAGCTGTTTCTTGATCCCGCCGCTGCAAATACCCTGCAGTTCCACATTTATCACTTAGAAGACTCTCTCAAAGTCTTTATTGAGGCTTTGCTGATTGTGGCTTTTTACTCGATTTTTAGAACGGTTCAGTCTCAACAAAAAAGGCTGGAACACTCCCAGAGAGCATCCCAGCCAGAACAAGCATTTACTCATCGCTAAGCGCAGTTGACCTAGGCATCGTCTAATGCCGCGATGCCCGGCAAGGTCTTGCCTTCCAGCAGTTCCAGACTGGCCCCACCACCGGTAGAGATGTGGCTCATTTGCTCAGCCACGCCGACTTTTTCCACCGCCGCCACAGAGTCACCACCGCCAATGATGGTCATGACGCCTTGGGGTGTCAGCTCTGCCAGGGTGTGGGCGATCGCCTCGGTACCTGCGGCAAACTTGTCAAACTCGAATACCCCCATCGGGCCATTCCAGATCGCCGATTTGCACTGCTTTAGTGCGGCTTGAAATACTTTCACCGAATCAGGGCCAATATCCAAACCCATCCAACCGTCGGGGATCGCCTCAACGCTCACAGTTTGAGCATTGGCATCGGGAGCGAAGTTATCAGCAACCACCACATCAGTTGGCAGCAGCAGCTCGACACCCTTTTCCTTTGCTTTTGCTTCTAAAGATTTGGCAAGTTCAAGCTTATCTGCTTCCACCAAAGACTTGCCGACTCCGAGACCGCGAGCCTGATAAAAGGTAAACACCATACCGCCGCCAATTAGCAGCTTGTCAACCTTATCGAGCAGGGTTTCAATCACGCCAATTTTGCTGGAAACCTTAGAACCACCGATAATCGCCGCCAGGGGACGCTGCGGATTTTCAATCGCCGCTTGCAAGTACTGCAGCTCTTTGTCGATCAAATAGCCGCCGACTGCGGGGCTGAGATATGCCGTGACTCCTGCCGTTGAAGCATGGGCTCGGTGAGCCGTGCCAAACGCGTCATTCACATAAAGGTCGGCATTTGCCGCCAACTGTTGGGCAAATTCTGGATCATTGCCCTCTTCGCCGGCATAAAACCGCACGTTCTCTAGCAGCGCGACTTGGCCGTTTTGCAAACCATTCACCGCTGTTGCGACAGCTGCGCCGACACAATCATCGCACTTGACAACCGCTTGGCCGAGCAGTTCTGACAGCCGCTCCGCCACCGGAGTCAAACGCATTTCCTCAACGACTTTGCCTTTCGGACGACCAAAGTGACTGCATAAAACGACCTTAGCGCCTTTGCTCGTCAGCGCTGTGATGGTGGGCAATGCCGCCCGAATCCGGGTGTCGTCGGTGATCTTGCCCTGATCGTCTAAGGGCACGTTGAAATCTGCCCGCACCAGCACTCGCTTACCTGACACATCGGCTTCGGTTAGCGTTGCCACTGTCTTCTTTGCCACAGGTCAAACCTCCTAAAACTGCATTTATTACGTTTATGCATGGCTTTGGCAAAGAGACGACCAACCTTGATCTACTCTAAGATTGAGTCCGCAAGCTCATGGTGTAAAGCAAGCCGCATTTTTGTTGCCAGTGCTACCAGCCATGCCCGAGAATCATTCTACCGGAGTCTGTGTATTCGTCTGAGGAGCCATGTTCAAGACGATTCTTTTCCCCATTGATATGAGCCCCGAAGCTCAACAGGTCGCGAGTTTGGCCATTGACTTAGTGCACCAGCACCAAAGTCAACTCGTATTGCTCTCAGTTGTCGAAGCTAACGAAGATCCCGCTCATCCCCAACAATCTTCTGCCGAAGCCGTTGCCAAGCTATTGGCTCAAGCTCAGGCTTTATTTAACCAGCATGGGGTGGCTAGCAAAACCTTAGAACGTGAAGGCCAGCCGGCGTTTGTTATTTGTGACGTCGCTGATGAAATTGAGGCGGAGCTGATTGTGATGGGCTGCCGAGGCGTCGGACTCATTGAAGAAACAATGGCCGAAAGTGTCACAAATCGAGTCATTAATCTTGCGCCTTGCCCGGTTCTGATTGTGCCTTAACTAGCCCCTGACAATTCGGCTCGTTCCCCTTATTAGCATTGACTATAGGCTGTACCGCTTGTCCGCACGACCCCAATGCCAACCTCTCTGCATCCCTGGGAAGTCTAGAAGCCGCTCCTCTGGCTCAGATGCACTGGCTGTCACAGCCCGCTCTTCTCAATGCCTGGCAATGCCTTATGGTGATGAAACTTGCCCGCCAAGGACAGTCTTTCGGTGTGTGAACACTTCATCCCAAGACTGTTCTTTGGCTTGCCGTACTCTTTGGATTTTCCATTGCTCATGACACCTGCGATTCAGTGGTACCCCGGTCACATTGCCAAAGCTGAGAAGGCGCTCATCGAGCAGTTGAAACGGGTAGATGTGGTTTTAGAGGTGAGAGATGCTCGCATTCCCTTGGCGACTCGTCATCCCCGAATTGACCACTGGGTTGGCGCCAAAGAGCATATTCTTGTCATCAATCGCGTCGATATGATTCCGTCAGCGGCACGTACCGCTTGGGAAACCTGGCTCAGAGCACAGGGAGAGACCCCGTATTTTACGGATGCGCAACAGGGCAAAGGCGTGGCGGGCATTGCCAAAGCCGCCCAAACGGCAGGCACCAGCATGAATCAGCGCCGTCGCGATCGCGGTATGCGCCCGCGAGCAGTTCGCGCCGTCGTCATTGGCTTTCCCAATGTGGGCAAATCGGCTCTGATTAATCGTCTGCTCAAAAAGAAGGTGGTCGAAAGTGCTCGTAAACCCGGCGTCACTCGTCAGCTGCGCTGGATCCGCATCGCTGATGATCTCGAACTATTGGATGCCCCCGGAATTTTGCCGGCCCAGTTGAAAGACCAAGCAGCGGCTCTCAGGCTAGCGATTTGCAACGATATTGGTCAGGCGGCCTATGATAACCAGCGCATCGCTGCGGACTGCGTCGAGTTGTTCAAAGCTTTAGACAGTCGCAGTCAGGCAGTACCTTATTTAGCAGCGCTTAGTGATCGCTACAGCCTTCCCGTCGCCGAACTCACTGGCGAATCGTACTTGCAGCACATGGCAGCGGTCAGATATCAGGGCGATCGTGAGCGAGCGGCGCGGAGCCTCCTCCGAGATTATCGAGTCGGGCATCTCGGGCACCTGCCCTTAGAATGGCCGGCGTGATTTGCCGGTCTCCATTGAGCCCCTTCACCAGCTGAGAAGAGCTCGGGACTTTACTTTAACCAGCGTTGACTTGACGAAAAATGTGGGCATTCTGGTGAAGCACACATATTGGTCACTGTAGATACTGAGAAAGCCATAGAAATAGTGATCACAAGTCATACATTCTTATCAGGCCTCTCGAGATAAAAGTGGACATTTAGGCCAGCATCTCAGCGCCAGGCATCATAACGAATAAATCACATTTGAAGTTTTTTGATCGCCTCTAAATAAACCAAAAGCACGACCGTTTAGCCTAGAAGCAATCAGCAATACTACTTTGCATCATTGAGAAAAATCTCACCAACATCAGCACCGATAGATTAGAAACTGTAGTGAGCTAAATTAATGGCTAATACTGAGTTATTTCACCTTTAGTATTGTGAATATTCAAAAACGCAACAAAGTAGATAAACCAGTCGTCTCGATTCTAGTGAGTGATTTATCCACCGTTGGTTCAGGACGTTGGGGATTGGATAGTGGCGATCGTCCATTTATGATCAGTAAGGCATTGAACCACATCGGATACACTTCAGAGATTATCGGCTTGGGAGATGTCGACTACTCAAACACCCAAGAAAATTCCTCCATCCAAATCATCCGCAGGGAAGGCGGGCGAAAAATTTGGGCATCTTTTCAAAAGGCCATCTCAGCAATCAAGGGAGATATCGTATACGCCTACAAGCCTAAAGCTACTAGTTTTGGCCTAGCACTACTCGCAAAACTACACAAGCGAAGAGCAGTTTTTCTAGACATTGATGACTGGGAACTAAGCTGGCATGGAGGCGACTCGTTTCAATACAGGCCTAGCCTCAAGCAATTTGGCAGAGACATCTTAAAAACGGAGGGTAGTCTTCGCAACCCAGAGCATCCAACGTATCTGCAGGGTATGCAAAAACTGATCCCTCTCGCAGATAGAATAACCACCCACAACTCTTTCCTACAAAGCCGCTTTGGTGGAATCATGTTGCCTAACTGCAAAGACATTCATCTTTTTGATCCATCTCACCATAGTCCATCACGCAATCGAGAAGAATTAGGGTTGTCAGAGTTTAAGATCCTGATGTTTCCAGGAGCACCTCGCCCTTACAAAGGCGTTGAAGACGTCCTTGAAGCTCTTAATCTTATAGACGACCCGCTTTTGAAGCTAGTAGTCATTGGAGGAAGTCCCTACGACAGTTATGACAACTATCTTCAGAAAAGATGGAGCGATCGTCTGATTAAACTTCCAGTAGTTTCTTACCGAGATATGCCACGATATATTTCTGCAGCGCATGTATTGATCGTTCCACAGAGAGACACGCCGGTAACTCGAGCACAGTTTCCGCTCAAAATCACTGATGGTATGGCTATGGCAAAACCAGTCTTAGCAACTAGAGTCGGTGACATTCCCAGCATTCTTAGTAATACAGGATATTTAGTAGAACCCGAAAAACCAGAGCAGTTGGCAAAATCAATTCTGGAAATCTTCGAAAATTATGATCAGGCATTAGCCACAGGAGCGGAAGCAAGAAAGCGTTGTGTTGAGGAATATAGCTTTGAAAGAATGCAGAAGACTCTACACAGCATATTTTCCTAGGAAGCCCTGATGCTTCAGAAAGTGCGGCTTCAATCTTTTCATAATTGCCCCTTAAAAGCCTAAACAAATCATGAGAAACAACAACAGCTTAATCTTAAGGCTTTTCAGAAAATATTTTTCCTGGGTTATTCTATCTGTAGTTTTAGGCCTTTCCGGTGCTATTTTCAATGGTATCGGAGTCACCTTGATAATTCCTTTAATTCTTAAGCTTTTGGATCTTGATATTATCGATTCAAAAGGGCTTCCACCAATATTAGATAGAATATTTTCTGCGTTCGACAATTTGCCGGAAGGCTACAGCACTACTGCCATGATTTCCTGCATAATCCTTGCAATAGTGCTAAAGAACCTTGTCAGCTATTGCAATACAGTAACGTCAGGAATTTTAAGCAGCAGATTTTCAGCTGATCTCAGAAGGTCTTGTTTTGGTCTGTTACTAGAGATGGACATTCAGTATTTCTCTGATGCCAAGCTTGGCGACCTAATGAACTATGCCAATGGAGAGGTTAACAGAGCCGCTGCTGGGGTGCGATCTTTGATCAAAGTAGCAATCTCCTTCGCTAATGCGTTCGTATTTCTTGGCATCTTAATTTTGATATCTTGGCAGTTGACATTGGTAACTGTCGTTATTGTGGTCTTAAATGTATCATTGAATCAATTTTTTATTAAAAAATCCAAATCAATTGGCAGAGGTCTGTCCGAGTCTGCCGGAGCCTTATCAAGCAAGGCTATAGAAGTTTTATCAGGCATGCGGTTAGTAAAGTCTGTTGCAAATGAAGGACAGGAACGTACAAATCTTGAAGGGCTTATTGCGAAGAGAGAACACGCTGAGTTGAGTTCTCAAAAAGTGGGTGCAGCCGTTTCTTCTTTCAACGAATTGCTGACTGTTTCTTCCCTAGTTTTAGTCATTTTCATGGGGCGACTATTATTTACAGGAAATATTCAGGCTTTCACTTCTGTTATTTTAACTTATCTATTTGTTCTTAATAGGATGATGCCATTCATTAACGGTATCAATGCTGGGCGTAATCAACTTGCGGTTGCCTCTTCCAGTATTAATATTCTAGAACAGTTCCTTGACCGAACAAATAAGCCGATCATGAACTCGGGTTCATATGAATTTAAAGGTGTCCAAGATGGAATAAGTTTCAAAAATATTTGGCTGCGTTACCCAACAAGTGATAAATGGAGTCTCAAGAACATCAATCTAGATTTGTCGAGAGGCAAAACGCTGGCGTTAGTAGGCTCATCAGGAGCTGGGAAATCTACATTGGCTGATTTACTAGCACGCTTTTACGACCCCACAAAAGGGGTCGTTGAGGTCAATGGCGTTGATTTGAGAGAGTACAGCTTAAAAGACTTTAGGAAGAAGATCGGAATTGTCAGCCAAGACACATTTCTTCTAAATAGCTCCGTAAGAGAAAATATCAAATACGGCTTTTCTGAAGCTACTGATGAGGATGTATATCAAGCCTGCAAGCAGGCTAATGCCTTAGATTTCATTCAGAACTTGCCACAAGGCTTTGATACTAGGATTGGAGAGAGGGGAGTGATTCTATCCGGTGGACAGCGTCAAAGGTTAGCGATCGCAAGAGCACTGTTACAGAATCCAGAAATTCTAATTCTTGATGAAGCTACGAGTGCCCTAGACACTGTTTCTGAAAAACTAATTCAGGATGCTCTGGAGCTTCTTAGACAGGAGAGAACAACCCTTGTCATTGCACATCGGCTGTCAACTGTTAGAAAAGCCGATTGCATAGCAGTATTAGAAGCAGGAGAAATTATTGAACATGGAAGTCACAGCGAGCTATTGAGGAATGGAGGTAAATATGCAGAACTCTGTTCAATGCAGCTAACGACAGAGCAGGTGGATAGCAATGAGGTACCGCAGAACAGTTCTCTATCAAGAGGCGAAATCGAAGAAATTTCTTATAAGACTAGATCAGAGTTGAATCAAATCCTGGGTATGATCAGCCTCCTCGACAAAGATTTCCCTGAGGAAGAGGAACACCTGAAAGAGCGCTTTAGTCGTTCGGTTTCGAGTATCATAAAAACCCTAGAGAAAATAGAGAAATAATAATTCACTCGAACCTTAAAAGCAACTTTTTCGAGCAGATCTTAGACAAGTCAAAAAAAGCAAAATCTGAATATTTTAGTCGAATAACTAAGATATCCGATTCCAGAGAAAACTCGCAGCATACCTCCAATTAGTAAGACAAATCTTAAATTTAAATAGCCTTAGAAATCCTCAATTTTCATATGTTCCATTAGGTTGAGAAATGCCATGTAGGTTTAATAAATCAAGAATTTCATTCATCATCAAGGCAACAGAAATGATGCTCTTTTTATGGTGCCGAAAAAAGTACTGGTCAAAATTAGGAATAGCTTCAATTATGAAAAGTAGTCTTGAGGGGTTTCGAAAGTGAATTCTTATACGAAAAAGAAAATTGCGGTTTGGCAGCCCTTTTTTTTAGGTGGGGGTGCCGAAGCTGTCGCTTTATGGATACTCGAAGCTCTTAAGGATAATTATGAGGTGACTCTACATACGATATATCCAGTCGATTTCTCGTGGCTAAATAAGATGTATGGTACTAGCCTCTCTGAGACAAGCATCAAAGTCCATGCTGAACTTCCCAGAAAGCTCGCCAGATCTCTCGACTTCTTGATGTCTAATAACGAGATATTGAGAATGGCTCTTGTGTACCTCACCATCAAAAATCTAAAGAACACATCAAGGAAATACGATGTTCTATTTTCTGCCTTTAATGCAGTAGATATGGGACAGCAAGGGGTTCAATATTTACACTGGACACATGTCGTAGAAAGTCCTTATGAAAAAGCAAAGTTTTGGCAGAAAGTATTAATGGATTGGGTTCAGCTTTCTCCAGAGAGAATACGTCAGAACGTTTCTGTATCCAATTCAAAATATACGTCTGAAGCCGTCTCGAAAAAATATGGAATTCAATCAAAAATTGTTTTTCCACCCGTAGTTGCGGAAATGAAATCGTTGCCTTGGGAGCAAAAAGAAGATCTGTTTATCTGTAGCGGACGTCTTGTTTTTGCAAAACAACCTCATCGAGTTATCAACATTCTGAAGTCTGTCAGGGAAAAAGGATTTAATGTAAAGCTCCATATTACTGGAGCTGGCGGTGGCGGAGAACGTAAATACCAGAAAAAGATTTATTCTTTAGCTGAAAAGAACTCTGAATGGATCTATATTCATGAAAACTTACCTTATTGTGATTACCTAGATTTAGTATCCCGTTGTCGATATGGACTGCATTACAAACCAGAACCATTTGGTATTTCTATTGCTGAAATGGTTAAGTCTGGCGTCATTCCCTTTGTAAGAAAAAGAGGTGGACAGATTGAAATTGTTGGTGAGGAAAACGGAGAGCTTTTGTTTGACGATCACGAAGAAGCTGTTGATAAGATAGTCAATGTTTTGAGCAATCCAGCACTCCAACAGAAAATCTCAAAATCCTTAGAACAGAGAAAATATTTGTTTGGAGAAAAGCACTTTACCGAAAGCATCCAGTCGTTGGTTGAGGAATATCTTGCATCTTCAAGCCATCAAAATTCTATTAAGGAGAATTTATAAGGTTGTTCTGTATGCTGCTGCTAAATCTGCGATGCCTAATGGCTCATTAGCAAAGCTGCAGTAATACTGCTTATTTAAGTCTTCATTGATTTGTGAGCAGATGAGATAACGTCAGAACTTCAAGCAAAGCTGTTTATTATCAGCAATCTTCTTGGGATTTAGCTGTAGTCAAATCGCAAGAAACTCAGAAATTGTGGCTTCAAACTCAGACAGATCAACTGTAAAATCATATTTGCTTGGCGACGACGTGATTTTTTTTCGGACATGCTCACTCTGTCCCATTAAGTACGCATAATTCAGATTATTTGTCTGAGATAACGTGTAGAAATAGCCAAAAGGATGATCCGTGGGAATGAGTTCAAGGACTTTAGTACCTGGCTGGCAAAATACCAGGTTTGCTAGAGCAGCACCGTGAGGTGCAATAATGATATCCGCTTGATTGAAATCTAAAGGTTGATTTTCTTCTTGATCTGGATCGTAGAATTCGAAGCCATATCTTTTTAATTGACTAAAAACATCTTCTTCATTCAGCAACTTTCTTTTCCAATTTTTACGGCTAATATATAAGCGCCTTGTTGGCGCTTCATTGGGTAAATTTGCCAACTCCTTTAGGAACTGTGTTACCCATTTCGGATGATTTCCCCTCGTTCCGGGAAAGCTGGGTGCAAACAATGAGTCAGCTTGAATCCCAAAATCATCCGCTGCAGTGATTAATTGAGAAGATTTGAATCCAACTTTTTCAAGCAAATTCTGAGTATTTTGATATTTCGTCGGCGGACAATATACCCAGTCAATATCAGCGAGCTCAAAGCCAGCCTTTTCAAATAGGTGATGCCTGGGTAAAGAGTCAAGCAGAAAATGATAGTAGTTGCCTGGCCAAGTGCTGACTAGAGACAAGCATCTACCAGTTATCTTTTTGATCGGAGGCTCCGCTGGTGGAAGCAGAATATTCCGGTTGAGACTCTCTACATCAGTTGCAAAAATGGAAAATTCGGGCAGAAGCGTATCATTCTCCCCAACAATCCATGCATTTTTCCCAATCACCTTGCCATTGGGAATTTCTAATAATCCCACCTCAGGATATTTAAAGGTTAATTGAGATTTGAAATCTATTTTTGAACTGCCATATGCTTTTGGCATGGGCCAGGAAACCTTTTGACCACGGTAGCTTCGATGCCACTTAGCAGAATATTTCCTAAGGTAGGTGCTTCGACCCATCCAGTCTCTAAAATAACTTTTCGGAGTGAGTAATGGCTTTTTAAAGGTCAAATTGTTCGACGTTTTTTTAAGAAAGGCCTTGAAAGAGTCAACTCTAGCTCTCATTGTCGATATCTATTTCCATTGAGACTTCAAACAGGATTCATGGCATGAGATTGTATGCCACCTTTAGATCAGCTTTATCCTTGAAAAGCTAACGAGATGCTTTCTATTTATAGGGTTCCTTTAATCGATAAAGTCTATCAACTAATTATTACATGACTATTGACTCACTGAATCTGCGTCTCGCTAGACAAACAACACTGTAGAACACTCTTACAGCAAGATGTTGATAAGAGACCGTAAATCTTGAATCATTAGATACGACTGTTCTCATGTCTGAGGTAAGGGACGTAAGAAATTCCGCTGTTTGAGAATTGCAGACTAAAAATTTAGTGCCTGCTAGCTGTACATGATATGTATGTGGTTGAGGAGTACAGGAGACCGTGAGAGTGCAGTTTGTAAAACCTCTTGGTTAAACCTAATCGAACCCACTTTCATCCATTCAGGGACGATAATACTCAGAAATCCTCAACAACCTGTCTCTTTTCTAAATGATTGCTCAACTTTTTGAATAGTGTCAGATCAAGCGCATACTCAAAAATATGGCAATAAAGCGACATGATTTAATCAGGACAGGATGTGCCAGCATAGCGAGCGAGTTTTTCTGCTAGAGCATTGCCGAAATCTCGCTGATTGACGGGCTGAACACCAGCGTAGCCATTAACTGTTGGACCTGAGTCGTCTAGTAATCTTTGTTGTCGTTGGCTACGCGGATAGATGGGCTGATATCAAAAATCATGGCCCGGTTACACCCAGTCTGTTAAGAGGATTTCTGGGAATCGTCCATAGCATTCTGTCGCACAACACCATAACTCACTTATTTACTGCCCTAGACCTAGACGCCTCGCAAAAGTGCCTGGAGAGGGTGGGGGAGTTGTCATCAGTCATACGGTTGTGGGAATCACGAAGGCGCGGATTTCAATACTGAGTGCTTTAGCTAGTCTGTTCTCTCCATAATCAGCAGGAATGGTATTCCAAGATTCGCAGACACAATCTCTGAGAGGCGGTCGTGATTGATGCCAGTAGCTCATGATTTTTGTGCAGATTCACTTCTGTATTGCGCCGAGAAAAATACTTTACTCGAGTGAGATTCCCCATATTCTTCAAAAGAATCTGTGAAACTTTTAGCGTTGACTGTTGAGTGGTATTAATGGCAGCGATTCGAATTATTCTATACGGAATTATCAGATCACAAATACAAGCTAATTGAGAAGTTTTAATCTCTTTGTCTGCCATCAATCTCCTGATGACAAATGGTGATTTGGCAGAAAAAGTTGATCTGCATCTTGGAGATCGACTCAAAAATACTCATTCAGTATCGACGGATTCAAGCCCTTACAAATACCTATTCAAAAAAGGAGAAAGAGTATAAGATCATAGAGAATTTAGTCTTTTGAGGTATTTTTGCGCTTTCTTGAAATATGTTGCAAGGTGTTTCGGAGTTTTAATTGTGAAACGAAAAATGATGTTACTGGCAGAGCATTGGCTATCTTAAGCATGTTAGTCCGATCTATGGTTGTACTGCTCGAGTATTCTTGGTTATTCAACGATAGAGGGTGTTAGGCATTGCCATCATTCCTGATGCTATTGTTCTCTATAGCCTTATTAGGGATCAGGTTTGGCCAATAAAAACTTGTTTTTAGAATGAAAAATTGAGTTTCATGCTGGTGAGATTGGGGCTGCGATTCCTGTTCAACCTAAATACAGCATTTCTGAAGCTAGTAGACTGAGGCGTGATTTCACCAACCATTGCCAATGACTAGGGAGCCTTGGGGGCAAAGGGGCCAGAGAACTGGAATAGCCGTCTTACTGCTGCTTTGGAGTACTAGTGAAGTGCGAGAATCACTTCGAAACCCTTATTCGCAGGCAAATGAATGCACCTCACCAGGCAGGAAAATGTTGCAAGCCGTTTATTTAAGCAGATCGCAATAGACAGATGAACGATCTTGGAGTTTCTGAAAAGCGTCGCCGAGGTGTCATTTTAAGTTTTCAGGGGTGGCAGCGTTTGCAATCAGCGGAGCAGCTGGTTGCGGTTCAACGCAATGGCGGTAATCCCTTTACGCTTGAACAGTTGAGTGAGGCCACGGGCTTAAGCCCGAATACGCTGACCAAGGTGCGGCGGCGGCAAAAGCCCGTTGATTTTGCCACTCTTGACACCTACTTCGGGACGTTCGATTTGGCCTTAGAACCCACCGACCTAGTGACACCTGAAGTCCACGTGCGGGCCTCTAATCAATTCTTTTCTCAGCAAAATCAGCCACCCCGAGGGCCACTGCCCCTAGGTTCACCGTTGTATGTCTACCGACCGCCGTTGCAACGGCTGTGCTTTCAAGAGCTTTTGAATCCGGGCTCGTTGGTGCGCATCAAAGCCCCTCGACAATATGGCAAAACCTCTCTATTGACGCAGATTTTAGGCTACGCCCAAGAACAAGGGTTACAAGTTGCGGTAGTGAACCTGCAGTTGGCTGAAGGTCAGATCTTAGAAGGATCGGATGCTTTTTTGCGATGGTTTTGTGCCATGGTCGCTCGATCGCTCAATCTGCCCAATGAGCTGAAAACTCGTTGGGAACCCATGTTTGGCGCGGCATATAGCTGCACTGACTATTTTGAAACGTATTTATTACCCAGCTGCGATCGCCCGCTGGTGGTCATGATTGACGGTTTAGATGCGCTGTTTGCCCGCAGCGATGTCACCACTGACTTTTGTGGGTTGCTGCGGGCTTGGTATGAGCAGGGACGCTATGGCCTCAAGCAGGAGATTTGGCAGCGTTTGCGGTTAGTGGTGGCGCACTCGATGGAAGTTTTGCTGCCGCTGAATCGGCACCAATCGCCCTTCAACGTGGGGGTACCGATCGAATTGCCGAGCTTTGATCGGTATCAAACGCAGGAAATTGCCTCTCGTTATGAATTGGATTTTTCGGAAACGGATGCTGACCAGCTCTTAAAGCTGTTGGGGGGGCATCCCTATCTCACCCAGCTCAGCCTGTTTTATTTGAGTCAGGGGGCTGATATCAGAACCCTGACAGACTCAGCGAGTGCTCTAGATAGTGTTTTTAGTAGCCATTCGCGACGGCAACTGGAATTGCTAGAGGCGCAACCTGAGGCTTTGTCAGCCATGGCCCAAGTCGTTAAAAGTCCGGCCGGGGCCAAGGTGTATCCCCGGCATGCCCACTATTTGCAAGGGTTGGGATTAGTTCGCTTTGAGGCGCAGCAGGCGATTCCCAGTTGTGAGCTGTATCGCCAATATTTCGACACAGTCTTGGAGGCGTGATGCGGGCACCGAGGGCGCGATCGCCTTATCAAGTCGGTGGCAGTTTACCGTCTACGGCGACTACCTACGTTGATCGCGACGCGGATGAAATGCTGTTTCAGTCGCTGCTGGCGGGGAAATTTTGCTATGTGTTTGATGCTCACCAAACGGGCAAATCGAGTCTGCGGGTACGGACGATGGCCCGGCTGCAGCAGGTCGGCATCAAGAGCGTGGCGATTGACCTGACGAGCATGGGAACCCAACAGATCACTGGCGAACAATGGTATGCCGCCCTAGCAGCTTCAATTGTGAAGGGCTTTGAACTATCGATTGAGTTGCCGCAGTGGTGGCGCTGTCGTCACCACTTATCGATCGTGGCCCGATTGACAGAACTGATCGAGCAGGTGCTCTTAGTCGAAGTGCAAACGCCGATCGTGATCCTGCTTGATGAAATTGACAGCATTACTGGGTTGCGGTTTGCTACCGATGAGCTGTCTAGGCTGATGCGTACCTTCCGCGATCGCCGGGCTAGCTCCGCCCGCTACCAACGGTTAACTTTGGCGCTGTTCGGCGTCGCGACGCCATTCGATCTGATTATGGATAAAATTCGGACGCCCTTTGAAGGCAGTCAGGTGATCGCGCTGCAGGGGTTGACCGAGGCGCGATCATGCCAGTTGGCGCAGGGGTTGAGCGCGAGGGTAATCAACGCCGAGACCGTTTTGCAGCGGATTTTGTATTGGACAGGGGGACAACCGTTTTTGACCCAAAAGCTCTGTCAATATGTGGTTGAGGCCGGCAACCATCACTCGAGCGAGTCGCTGACACTGAGTGATGCGTGGGTTGATGCTCTTGTCGAAAAGCGCATTTTAGAAAATTGGGAAATGCAAGACGAACCCGAACATTTGCGCACCATTCGCGCTCGCCTGTGGCATCAGCCCTACAAAATCGGCCAACTGTTGGGCCTCTATCAGCAAGTGTTAGCCGCCGAACGGTCACCCCGCGCCTGTATTTTGGCGGACAACTCGGTGGCTCAGTTGGGCTTACTCTTGCTCGGCATTGTCGAAAAACGCCACCAGTGCCTCCGAGTCAAAAATCGCATCTATCGACGGGTGTTTAACTTGGAATGGGTTGAGCAAGAGCTCAATGATCTGCGCCCATATGTGCAGGCTTTTGAGGGTTGGGTCGAGTCTGATTTTAGTGATGAGTCACGGCCCGATTGGTTGCCGACCATCGTCTTGGACTAGTGCTCACACCTAGATAGGTATCAGCTGCCCGAGAGCCACTAGCAATGTTAGGGCGTAAAGAGACCGGTGCCAGTTTGGTCGTGCCGTGGTGGCGCATGATCGTAGCGTGACCCTGACCGCGCCCCCCTTCCCTGCCTGGGCAATGTTCGTCCCATCGGTGGAAAACGGTTAAAGCTCAGGGGCGTTTGTTCACATCGCCATCACTCTATCCTCAGGAAATTTCGCACAATATCAGCCGATCTGAGATTTCACCGCTACACTACATCGGTAAGCACCCTCACCCTCGCTCACTGTGCCATGAGTCGGCAAGCCAGCCTCATTCAATATTTAGAGCAAGAGATGGCCGTATCGCAAGCGGCGATCGCCTTGGGGCTGCGGCAAGCTGGGGCCTTACCCAACCTGCTACCGATTGCCCTGTGGGAGTATGGATTGATCACGACTGACCAGTTGAACCAGATTTTTGACCGATTAGAAGCTTTGCAGCCAGGCCAAAACAGCTTTTAACGACGGCAAAATACGCTGAGCGATCGCGCCTGACGCCGCGGTTGGCGTCTGTAAATCCGGCACCATCACCACTGCCATGCCAGCAGCTTGGGCAGCCTGCACGCCCGCGTTGGAATCTTCAAGCACTAAACAGTCAGCCGGCTTAACCTGAAGCTGGGCAGCGGCGGCCAGAAAGATATCAGGGGCAGGCTTACCTGCCGCCACCTGATCGACTGTAACCAGCGTTTCGAAGCGATCGCGAATGCCCGCTAACGACAGACACAGTTCCGCTTCAGCAGCGTTGCTAGAAGTGCCAATCGCTTTTGGGATGGCCTGCTGATCGATCCAATCTAAAAGCGGTAGCAGTCCCACCTGCAGCGGCACACCTTGAGTTTTGATCAGCTGCTGCCACAGCTCATCCCAGCGGTCGTTAAACGCTTCAACCGGAAACTGCTCACCGAAGATTTGTTGAAAAGCGCGATCGGCTTCAACACTGCTACGACCCACTAGACTGAGATACAGCTCGGCGTCGAGGTCATACCCCAGCTCGCGAGCGGCCGCCTGCCAAGCCGCTTGATACAGGGGTTCGCTGTCGAGCATCAGCCCGTCCATGTCAAAAATCAGCGCAGTCGGCAGCGGCATTTGATTTTCCCATTCACAGGGGCAGTATAGCGGTCAGCCGCAGGGCATTGGCGTCATGGCGACCTGAGTCAGAATCGCACTCTTGATATTACTAGGGAGAGAAGGCTAGGAACCGGGAGAGGTAGATAGGCTCAGAACATGAAATTGCAGGGAACCGTCTGGAATAAATGCTGTGGCAGAAAGAGGGCCACATCGACTTTTCCTCAGGATGTTGGGTCAACCTGGGCTGATGCTCATCCAAAACCGATACAGTGTCTAATAAACCTGGCTCAACGCTTTTTAGAAAGACGTCTCCACAATCATGGGTAACTCGTTAAAGACAATGCAAACCGCTGAGGGGGCCGTGTGGGCCACAGACTTGGCGGTACCGACCAGTTTTGACAATGATGTTGCGGCTCGTACCGCGGCTGCATCTGGAGTCGCATTATGCGATCGCTCCCACTGGGGGCGGTTGCGGGTGAACGGTGATGATCGCCTACGATTTTTACACAACCAGACCACTAACCAGCTGCAGTCAATCGCGCCGGGGCAGGGCTGTGACACGGTTTTTGTCAATTCGACCGGGCGTACCCTCGACCTCGTGACGGCCTACATCGAAGATGACTCGGTGTTGCTGCTGGTGTCGCCGGGGCAGGCCCCGGTGTTGAGCGCCTGGATGGATCGCTACATTTTCTTTGCCGATAAAGTCACCCTAGCAGATGAGACCGACACCACGGTGGCCTTGACGCTATTGGGGCCAGAGAGTTTGCCGCTTTTGACGGGGTTGGGCATCACTGATCTGGAACAGGCATTACCAGCCAGTCATTGGCCGGTCACGCTGGGTGGCGTGAGAGCGCATTTAGCCGTCGGCAGCGGTTTAGCTCAACCCGGTTTTACGCTCATGGCTGAGGCCGCGGCGGGAGCTGACTTGTGGCAGGCGCTGCTGACGGCGGGGGCCACGCCTTTGGGCGAGCAGGTTTGGCAAGAGCTACGAGTCCGGCAGGGTCGTCCTCTGCCTGGGGCCGAGCTGACGGAAGATTACAATCCCCTCGAGGCGGCCCTCTGGCAAGCCATCTCCTTTGAGAAAGGCTGCTACATCGGTCAGGAAACGATTGCCCGTCTCCAAACCTATCAGGGGGTGAAACAACAGCTTTGGGGGTTACGGCTGACGGCGCTGGCAGCGCCCGGAACGCCCATTCTGTTAGACGAACAAAAAGTGGGCATCCTCACCAGCTGTATCGAGACGCCCGCTGAGATTTTAGGATTAGGCTACATTCGCACCAAAGCCGGGGGTGAGGGGCTCACAGTGGCGATCGCCGAACATCCGGCAGCGGTGGTCGCGATCGCCTTTGCCACTCGGGGCTATTTAGAAGCTTGATCACGCTTGATCATGGCGCACTAAAACCGCCCAAAAACGGAGTACGTCAGCCTCAGAGCACCGGGAAATAGGGCAGCAGGCGCAAAAATTCGGGGCCGTCAGCACAATTTGTTGGGCCGTTATTACATAAGTTTATGACACCCGCGTGTTGTGACGGGTGACAAGCGACATAATCTGAGAAAGTGACAAAATTTTACGCATTCTCCTCAGGTTGCTTTGTATTTCGCCTTGAGTCTTATTGCTCACTTGACCACACTCGTCACAGGCCTCTGTTGTTATGGCTCATCCGACCGAGCAGCCCTCAACCCTGATTCTCAAGCCGATTCAGGTCTCCCCGAGAAGTTTCAAGAGCCAGTTGGAGACAGTTTTAGGGGCCTTAGCCCAGCTGCGGCTGCGGGCGACCGTGCTCGCCAAACTACCCCGAGGTAGCAGCTGGTCAGCCGATCTCCAGCAATACAGCCAGGCGGTTCATCCCACCCCAGACATCTATCTGTTTAGCCGTGAATCAGGGGCCACCCTAGATTGGGGGCAGACGGTGAGAATTCCCACTGCTTACCCGATGCAGGGCCACTATTTCGTTTGGGTCGTCTCGGAGACGGTCAGTTTTTTGCTGGAAGGACAGCGCGAGAATGTGAGCGTGACCACCCCAGAAAGGAACGCCAAACCCGTATCAGAAGATTCTGCTGGGAGCCCCGGTACGCTGCCCAAGGTCAATTACAACATCACCTTTCAGCGGCCCTTAATTCAAAAAAAAGTTGACACCTTGGCGCTGGTTTTGCAGGCCAGCCTGGATGAGTATGGCGATCAACCCGCGCTAGAGCAGCTGGTCACTGAGTGGGAGGCGCGCACCGTTTTGCCAGAGCATTGCCATGCGGCGTTAGTCGATGCCATTTTGCTGCAGGGCGGCAGCTACCAAGATCAGATGCAGCAAAAGGCGCGCATGTATCGTCAGCAGGCGATGAATGCTTCGAGCCTCTCGACGCAAAACGAATCCCTGTTGAATACGCTGCGGTTCAAGGATGACTTTCTCAACACGGTGGGACAAGAGCTGCGCACGCCCCTCTCATCGATCAAAACCGCGTTGCCGTTATTGTCGTCGCCTAATCTCAAACCCCCGCAGCGCCAGCGTTATTTAGACATGATTAGCCGCGAGTGCGATCGCCAGGTGAACTTGATTAAGGGCGTGTTAGAGCTGTTGCAGATCGAGCGCACGCTGACGACCGAGCCCTCAGCGCCGGTCATGCTGTTCGACATTTTGCCGGGGGTGGTGAGTACCTATCAGCCCCTCGCCCAAGAAAAAGGTATCCGTCTGGCTTATACCGTGCCGAATACTTTGCCCGCGATCGACTGTCCTGAAAATTGGGTGCGGCAAATTGTTATTCACCTACTGAGCAACAGCATTCGCTTCACGAATCCCGGCGGCGAAGTTTGGGTCACAGCTCAAGCGAATGAGGACGACACCTTGCTGATCAATATCAGAGACACGGGCATTGGCATTCCACAAAATGAGCTGCCCCACGTGTTTAACCATTTTTATCGCGGTCGCCAAAATACTGCCGAAGAGGAAGGCGCGGGTTTGGGACTCGCGATCGTGCAGCAGCTGTTGCTGCAGTGCGGCGGCCATATCAGTGTTGAAAGCCAGCCAGAAGTGGGCACTCATTTCAAGGTCAAGCTGCCGTTGCATCAGGCGGAATAGCGGCCCGGCGAAGTGAGCCGCTCTGCATTCCAGCGGGCGCTGCGCTTTCCCCAGCGGATTTTGCCCATCACGCCTATCGCTTGATCAAAAGGGGTGAGCCGTAGTAACGAGCGGGGCACGCAGCCGATGAGGTCATCGCTTGGGTAGCTGAGTCCGAAAAAAGTAGCCGACCAGATAGAGTGAGCCGCACAGAATTTTGAGCGCCGTGGGGTCAGCGATCGCCCCGATCAATCCCTGCTCCAGGGTGTCATAGGGGGTGCAGTCGGCCAGCTCGGGACAGACTTTGAGGGCAATTTCTTGGAGGGCCGCTGGCGTCATCGAGGAATGATCGGGCACGGGGACTAGGTGCAGGCGATCGCCCGGTCGCAGCAGCGCGGTGAACACATCGGCATGATCCTTCGTGGTGAGCATGCCCATCACCCAGGTCACCTCACGCGGCAGTGGCCGCGTGAGCCCCTGTTGCTTCAGTGTGGCAGCGATCGCTGGGGTGGGGTGAGGCTGCGAAATTTCATCAACATAGGCTCTGAGAACCGTCGCTGCCGCAGGGTTGTGAGCCCCATCAATCAGCCACGGCGGCGATTGTGCCCCTGGGATGGGCCAGGTCAACCATTGCAGTCGTCCCGGCCAGCGAGCCTGCTCGATCCCAGCCTGAATTGCCTGATCGGTAATCTGCCAGCCCTGATCGCGCAAGGCTTGCAGGGCTGCGATCGAGATCGCTGAGTTGGTGAGTTGGTGGGCACCGGCAAACGGCACGCGAGACTGAAAGCGACCTCGACTAGAGGCCAAAAAATTGTAGGTCGCTAGCCCCTGCTCATTGATTTGCGCGGGCTGGGGACGAATCACGGGGCAGTCCACAGCGGCAGCGCGGGCTAAAACAACGGTCTCCGCCTCCGGGGGCAGTGGCCCGATCACCGCCGGCCGCTGAGGTTTCAAAATGCCGGCTTTTTCCCCAGCAATATCGGCCAAGGTCGGGCCTAACTGCTGCCAATGCTCTCGACTGAGGGACGTAATAACGGTTACCAGCGGTGCGTCAATGACATTGGTGGCATCTAATCGTCCGCCCAGACCCACTTCAATGACAGCGATATCAACCGCCTGCTGGGCAAAGTAAAGCCAGGCAGCGGCAGTGAACACTTCAAACTGAGTCGGCGTCTCATGCTCAGGGGTGATGGCGGCTTCCACCTGGGTGAGGACGCGATCGAGGTCGGCGACCGCAATCGGTTCGCCGTTGAGGCTAATGCGTTCACACCAGCTGACCAAATGCGGCGACGTATAGCGCCCGACCCGATAGCCCGCCTGGGTCAATACCGATGAGAGATAGGCACAGACCGACCCTTTGCCGTTGGTGCCCGCAACGTGAATGATGGGCACCTGCTGTTCGGGATGCGCTAGTGCTGTCAGCAGTCGCTGAATCCGTGTCAATCCGAGGTGAACGCCAAACCGTCCGTAGACGGCAAGACGTTGGGTAATTGCATCATCAGACAGGGGTAGAGACATCAATCAGCGATATCAGGTCAGACAAACAGTCTAATCGGAAGCTGACTCGCCTAGACGAAGGTGAGTATCTGCCCAGCCTTAACGCTCAGGTGGCGATCGCGCGCTGATGGCAGTGATTAAGAGAATGATGACAACCTGCGTTAACGCGATCGCGTCTCGATCCGAGAGGCCAGAGTACGGTGAAATGAGCACAAAGAGTCATGCCCTGCTCGCTGCCAATTAGACCGCCTCGGTATTTTTTTCGCCGGTGCGAATGCGAATAATCTCATCCACGGGCGAGACGAAGATCTTACCGTCGCCAATCTCTCCGGTGCGAGCGGCGGCAATGATTTTTTCCGTCACCATGTCGACCTGGTCTTCGTCCACCACGATTTCTAGCTTCAGTTTTTGCAGAAACTCAACGGTATATTCAGACCCGCGATAGCGCTCAGTCTGCCCCTTTTGACGACCAAACCCGCGCACTTCAGAAACGGTCATACCGACAATGCCAGCATTGACCAGCGCAATTTTCACTTCGTCAAGCTTGAAAGGGCGAATGATCGCTTCAATCTTTTTCATCAGTTTTCTTAACCTCCACACAACCACTGCAACAAAGCAGTGCAGCCCTATGTCTAGCGGGGGCTGTATGCACAATACTGTAACCAGAGGCACATTTTGCCGGATGTATCGGTATGTGAATGACGCCGGTTGGGCTTGAGGCAAGTTGCCCCTCCTCACGAGGCTGGCCCTGATCAGCCTTTGGGTGGCGGCGCTCAGCACCAGCCACAGGCTCAACGGGAGGCCATGTCAATCTCGATTAACAGCCCCTAGCGAGGTTTCCGGAGCGGGCGCAGTAATGCCCGTACCGCCAGGCTTTCGAGTTCAATTGATGACACCCTCTTAAGGGAGCAAAATCAGTTTGCCAATATGATCGCCAGCAGCCATTACGGCATGGGCTGTTTGCACGTCTCTGAGGGCAAAAGTCTCTGCTACCGGCAACCGATAGGTGCCATCAGCCACGCGATCGAGCACGTGACGGTAGGCGGCCTGCTCAGAGCCGCTGGCGGCGATTTCATTCAACAGCCAGCCGCGCATTGAGGCCATCTTGCGAATCAGCGGTGTGACATCGACAGTATCTGGCCGACCCAGCAGGCCATAAATCCACAGGGTGCCTTGAGGAGCCAGCAGCCGAATCTCCTGATTGAGAAATTCACCGGCAGCGACGGGATCAAAAATGATGTCATAGCCTTTACCTTGAACCAGCTGCTTCGCTTCTCGCCACCAGTTTTTGTCTTGGGTGACGATCACATGGTCAAAACAGGCAGCGGGCAAAGCCGCTAAGCGATCGACCTTGTCCGGACGGGTCGTGGTGCCAATGGCAGTGCCGCCATAATATTTCACCACTTGAGCCGCCGCGATCGCCACACTGCTGCTCGCGGCAGGAATCAACACGCGATCGCCAATTTGCATGTTTTGTTTCCACACTAAACAGCCCCAGGCAGTCAGAAAGGGTAGCCAAAGGGCACCTAGTAGGATGTCATCAATGCCGTCGGGAACGGGGACAGTTTTGCTGGCGGCGACGGCATAGTGCGATTGGTAGGTGCCCTGCCCCAGGCCGCGACTGGCCGGAGCCTCTAAAGTGAGGATCACGCGCTGGTCTAACGTGCGATCGCTGACGCCATCCCCTACCGCCACAATCACGCCACCACCTTCTAACCCGGGTGTAAACGGCGGATTGCCCGAAACTAAGCGGTATTCACCGCGCCGCGCCATCAGCTCAGCATGGTTCATGCCAATACTGGTCAATCGCACCACCACTTCCCCTGGGCCGGGCGTCGGATCAGGGCTTTCGACGATGGTGAGCTGGTCAACATCGCCAAACCCCTTCACAACCACTCGATACATGACGGACCTCAATTTGCCGGATGCCTTGATCTTGCCGGATCGAGGGCCACCCAACTATTAAACGCTGTAAAGGTCAGGCCGCTAGGAGATGTCCAATGGCCACAGGCCCTGAGCCGAGCTGACAAATCTGACATCCTTACGGGACACGACTTTTGCGCACCCCCTGAACCGAGCAATCCGCCTGGGTCAGCCGCGACCGCTGTTTCAGCTCATCCTGAGGCGACTGAATTGCCGCCGCGATGCAACAAATTCAGTTTCGTTTACGTCCAACACTTCGAGGTGGATGAGGAGTGTAAGAGCGCCGAACATGGGGGTGAAGTCGTATAAATACGCAGCCATCACCGACCAGTTCTGAGTCGGGTAGGCAGCGGCGGCTGAAACGAGCGCTGACAACAGTGAGCACCGTTTTCCGGATGTTTGCGACGGTTTAGAGAATGAAATCAGAGAACTGAAGCGAAGGTGCAAAGACTAATTTTCGAGGATTTATCAACCTAACTTTGTGAAGCTTTCACATTTCCGTCGGTTTTAGGCGGCTTTTTTTCAAGCCTCTGTAAACTGCATCGGAATAAATACTGAGTTTTACCTACTCAAAACTATAGTTCTAGAAAGCAGGGGTGCAGAGTTACCGCGTAATTACTCAAACGGTTACGTTCGCAATTGTTCAAAACCTGAAAGTCTCAGCTTGGCATGGGTCAGCAGCCATTGGGCAACCTGCCCCCAAAGAGGTTCCTTGTGGTCGCTACCAAGATGTCTAACTGCGCGTTCTTTACCGAGCCTCCATCAATGATATTGCGTCTAAGAACAAAACATTTTCGCTTTGCCTACACCTTTGAGTCTGGGCACAAGCTAGTCGGCACGATCGTCGGTGATGTTTACGCGAATCAACCCGATTTTGCCTTTAATCTGCGATCGCTTACCGCCCTCTGCCTCAGCCCCGAAGGTAGTCTCATGATGGGCTTTGACGATGTCTTTGGCCAATTTGAACTGGGTCATGCCAAGGTGCTGTTCTCGGGCTCGCACTCGACTGATGCCTCGTTCTTTAGCTTTAACTATCGCGACGGCGAAGCCTGCATTTATGATGCCGTGAACGAACTGTGGATTACGACTAACTGGAATCCGCAAAATTGGCACGTTGAGGAGCTAGTCAACCAGCCTTTGGCCAAGCCCCCCTTGCCGTGGCTCGACCAGCCCCTGTGGACAATGCAGGCGATCGCCTGAAGACAGCAACTAGTACAAATACTGAATAGGGCTGTTACGAAAGCTGTAACCGGGCAACTGCTGGCCTGTGACCCTCGTCATACTAGCAACCAAGCTGTGTACTGACTGGAGAGCTGGCCGATGTTGCGAGATGCCCGTGATTATCAAATCTTATTTTTATCGTTGTTTTTGTTGTTGGGGTTAGCCACCCGCGACTGGACGCTGAAGCCAGCGGCGATTGGCGTCGCGATCGCGACTTGCCTGCTGACACAATTTATTTTTTCCATTATTGATAGTCGCTGGGGCACTGCCGCCCCGGCGACTGCAGACTTAAAGTTGCCCGCTACGGTGTTGAGCCCAGCCCGTTCGCTGCCGGTGATGCCGGGACTGCGGGCGGTGGCTAGCCAACCGCTGAACTGGCGCAGCCCCTTGATTTCGGCCTTGGGGCTAAGCCTGCTGTTGCGAGTCGATCATCTGCCCACGATGGCGTTGGCGGCGTTCGTGGCGATCGCCAGCAAGTTTATCTGCAAGGTAGAAGGCAAGCACTTTTTTAACCCCGCCAACTTGGGCATTATCGCCGCGCTAACCCTGACTCACGACGCTTGGGTCTCGCCAGGCCAGTGGGGTGAAGAAGTCTGGTATGCCCTGATCTTTATCGGCGCGGGCGGCATGGTGCTGAAGCGCGTGGGCCGCTGGGATACCACCGCCGCGTTCTTAGGTAGCTATGCCCTTTTAGAAGCCGGTCGCAATCTTTACCTGGGGTGGACTTGGGACGTGTGGCTGCATCGCCTGTCGAGCGGGTCGCTGCTGCTGTTTGCCCTGTTCATGGTGACCGATCCGCGCTCGATTCCCAATGCTCGACCGGCACGGTTGATTTGGGCGCTGAGCTTGGCCGGGCTCACCTTCATCTTGCGCAACTATTTTTACCTCTCAACGGCGGTCTTTTGGGCCTTGTTTTTGCTGTCGCCGCTGACCATTCTCTTCGACCGATTGTGGCAATCAGAACGCTTTAACTGGAAGGTGTTTGCGCCCCGTAAGCCAATCGTCAGCTAGCGATCGCTCTTGCCTCCTAAGGCTTCGCAAATCGGGGCTCCGAATTCACTTAATTGATTTCCTATCCAAATCTATGAAACGTTTGCGTCCCCTGGCGACGGGGTTAATTGTTGCGATCGCCTGCCTGATCTTTGCGCCCTCAGCCTGGGCCTTTTGCGGATTCTACGTCGCCCAAGCCGACACCAGTTTGTATAACGAAGCCTCGCAGGTGATGATTGCGCGCAACGGCGATCGCACCGTGCTGACGATGGCCAATGACTATCAGGGCGAGGTGCAAGACTTTGCCCTAGTGGTGCCGGTACCCACGGTGATTCAGCCGGAGCAGGTAAATGTCGCTGAGTCAACCATTATTGATCGCCTAGATGCCTTCAGCGCCCCGCGCCTAGTGGAATATTTTGATGAAGATCCCTGCTATCTGCCCTGTGCTGAATGCATAGATGCAGATCCCTCGGCGACTATCGATCGCCTCACCGAAGAATCAGGGGGCGCTTTTCAGAGTCTGGCAGAAGCCTTAGGTATCACAATTGAGGCGGCGTTTTCGGCGGGGGAATACGACATCTTGATCCTCAGTGCCGAAGAGTCTAACGGGTTAGAAACCTGGCTGCGACAAAACAACTATCAGATTCCGACCGGTGCCAGTGAAGTCTTAGGCGCGTACATCCGCCAGGACATGAAGTTCTTTGTCGCCAAGGTGAATCTCGACGAGTTTGACCAGTCCGGCTACCAACGCCTACGCCCGCTGCAAATTGCCTACGAGTCGCCCCGGTTTATGTTGCCGATTCGATTGGGCATGACGAATGCCCAGGGGCCGCAAGATTTAGTGGTGTATCTGCTGACGTCCCAAGGCCAGGTCGAAGTGACTAACTACCGCACGGTGGAAGTGCCCAGCAACGCCGATATTCCCCTGTTTATTCAGGACGAATTTGGGCCGTTTTATAGCGAGCTATTTCAGCGCAGCTACGAACAGCGAGGACGCAACATTGCGTTTTTAGAATATGCCTGGGATTTGCGGGGCTGCGACCCTTGTGCAGCTGATCCGCCTAGTTTGGACGAGATGCGTCAAGCCGGTATCTTTTGGCTCGAAGACGACATGGAACCGTGGGAATTCAATGTGTTCATCACGCGTTTGCACGTGCGCTATACCCGCGATAAATTTCCTGAAGATTTGACCTTTCAAGAAACGAACAATCGTCGCTTGTTTCAGGGGCGCTACGTGATGCACCATGCCTTTGCCGATGCTAACGAACAAGCCTGTCTAGCTAAGAAGACGGAATATCGCGGCTATGCTCTCAGCGACAGAGAAATTGAATACTTACGTCAATCACATCAAAACTACATTGCCCATGAAGTTCCCGAGCGGTTTGAACGAGAGGCAAAAAATCTGGCGCGTTTGACGGGGCGCGACCTTTCCACCATTCGGCGACGCATCAGTGCTGAGGTCCCCCAGCCCCAGCCCTCGGTTTGGCAACTGCGTTATCCGCCTCAATTGCCCTAACTAGTTGCACATGTGCATCACCTCGCATTCAGGGAACGGTCAGACGCATCGTTCCCCGGCTTGCGATTCCATTTTTTTGAATGACACCCCTAGAAAGAGACCCCACGATGACTAAATACCGTTCGATTTGGACTGGCCTGTTGGGCGCGATCGCCGCGCTCCTATTTTTAACGCCGACCGCGCTGGCTTTCTGCGGTTTCTACGTCGCTAAAGCCGATACCAGTTTGTATAACGAAGCCTCGCAGGTGATCATTGCCCGCAACGGCGATCGCACCGTGCTGACAATGGCGAATGACTATCAGGGCGAAGTGGCCGATTTTGCCATGGTGGTACCGGTGCCCACGGTGCTGCAAGAAGGACAGGTGAATGTGGGCGATCCGGCGATCGTGCAGCGGCTCGATGACTTCAGCGCCCCGCGCCTGGTGGAATATTTTGACCCCGACCCCTGCGAACCAATGATGATGTTTGATGAGGCCGAAGCGTTGCCTGCCGCTCCCCAGGCGACCACCACCCGAGGCCGCGCTGCCGATGGGGCGCTGGGCGTCACGGTCGAAGCGCAGTTTGCCGTCGGCGAATACGACATCGTAATTTTGAGTGCCGAAGAATCGGACGGTCTAGAAACCTGGCTGATTCAAAACGGCTATCAAATTCCCACTGGGGCGAGTGAGTTGCTGCAGCCCTATGTAAGACAGGGTCTCAAGTTTTTTGTCGCCAAGGTGAATCTAGAGGAGTTCGATCGCACCGGCTTTCAGCAATTACGCCCACTGCAAATCGCCTACGAGTCGCCGCGCTTTATGCTGCCGATTCGTCTCGGCATGATGAATGCTCAGGGTGCACAAGATTTGGTAGCCTACCTGCTTACGCCCGATGGTCAGGTCGAGTTAACCAACTATCGCACCGTCAAAATTCCCTCGAATGCGAACATTCCCTCGTTTGTAGAAGCGGAGTTTGGCGAGTTTTATGGCACGATGTTCGATCGCAGCTATGAGCGTGAAAACAAAGAGGTCGCCTTTTTGGAATATGCCTGGAGCATGGCGGGCTGCGACCCCTGCTCGGCAGACCCGCTGAGTCCTGAAGAACTGCGCCAGGCTGGGGTATTTTGGCTTGCTCCCAACAGCTCCATTTGGGATACCAACGTGTATGTAACTCGCCTGCACGTGCGCTACAGCCGCGACAAATTCCCCGAAGATCTGATGTTTCAACAGACGAATAATCTAGAGTTCTTTCAGGGGCGGTATGTGATGCAGCAGCCCTTTTTGGGCGAAGCCACCTGTTCGGCTGGGGCAGACTATCGGCGATCGCTGCCTACCCGGTTTGAGCAAGAGGCGCAGACCCTGGCCCGTCTCACCGGTTGGGATATCAACGACATTCGCCGCCGCCTGCCAGATGTCAGAGAAGCTAACTTCGATCCCAATCCCTGGTGGGAAGACCTCTGGCAGCGCTCCAGCCAGTTACTCAGTCCTGTCGTTCACCAGGGCTAAGGGCATGATCTCAAACAGCCTGCTGCGGATCAAACCAGCTGGAAAATAGTTAGCCCGATGGCCTTCCCCAGTATTGTGAGGGGAAGGCTTTTTATTCGCGCAGATTTTATGCTGAGTTTTTGGGCACGCACCAGCGGCACCTGGATCAACGTCGCTACCGTGTTAATCGGCTCTGGCCTTGGGCTGCTGCTGCGGCATCGGTTGCCGGTTGCCATGCAGCAAATCATCACTCAGGCCGTTGGGTTGCTGACCCTCGTGATTGGCTTTGCCCTGTCGCGCAGCCTGTTTGAAGTTGAGGCTGGCCCCATTGATGGCGTCATTTTGGGTCTGCTCGCACTCGTACTCGGTGGTCTGCTGGGGGAATGGTGGCAGATTGAAAAAAAGCTGAGGGCGATCGGTGATGCCCTCAAAGCTCAGGTCAAAGGCGGCGGCCGTTTTACCGAGGGGTTTGTCGCCGCCAGTTTGCTTTTTTGCATCGGCCCCATGACCATCATCGGCAGCCTCAACAATGGCCTAGCGGGCGACAACACTCTGCTAACCCTCAAATCGGCGATGGATGGTTTAGCCTCGATCGCCCTCACCAGCACCTACGGCACTGGCGTCGGCTTTTCGGCCATTACGGTACTGCTGATGCAAGGCGGGCTCTCACTCCTAGCAGGAATGCTAGCCACTAGCCTCACCGACCCCGCCACCGATCCCCACGTTTTACTCACCACGGGCATTGGCGGCATGATGATTATCGGCCTCGGCTTCAGTTTGCTAGAAATTGCCAAAATTCGCGTCGCGTCATTTCTGCCAGCGCTAGTACTTGGCCCAGTGGTGGTGGCGATCGCCCAGACGGCTACTCCGTCCCAGAACCGCTGGGCGTGATTCCCCACTGGCACATGTGGCTCCAGCGCAAGGTGCCTGGCGTGCTCGCCACTCAGCTGTTAACCACCTCGGCTGGCGTGCCCTGTCCGGCCGCATCGCGGGCCTGGCCGATAAGCTGCACTAAATCCCGATTTCCACAGCCAAAACCCACATCCTCGCCGACGAACTGCGCATCCTCCATGAACGGCTACCGCTGGTCGCCCAGCCGCACCCCCAATAGCAGACTCGTATCGCTCACATCCTCAAGACCTGCGACCTCCTGACGCAGAGCCGACCGGCCAATTTACTTGCCGCACCTCTGCCGCTTACCCTGATCCACCACGACTTTTACGCTGATTAGGTGCTGGGGGAGGGCGATCGCCTCTGACTAGTGGATCTCGACCGCTGCTGCCAGGGCGATCCGGCCCTCGACATTGGCAACTTCATCGCCCACATCACCGAACAGAGCCTACGGCAGTTGGCGGATCCGGCAGCAATGGTTGCACAAGAAGCTGCCCTACGAGCAGCGTTTATTGAGACCAGGGCTGGCGGACAAGCTGATCGTCTCCGGTGGACAATCGAGCTTTACACGGTGCTCACGTTGGTGCGCCATATCCACATCAGCACTCGCATTGCCGCTCGCCGTCCCTACACTGAGGCGCTTCTGATGCTCTGTGCAACCCGACTCCAGAGCCAATCTCTCGAGCCCTTGCGATTGCGATGAGCGAGCGACCGACCTCCAGGGTTCAATCTAGCCAGCTTTAATCAAAGACACCGCAGTTACGACAATCCGTGAATGATCAGTGGCAGGTCTGGGCGAAAGTCTACGCGATAGTCCAATTCATTGCCGTTTAAAGTAATTTCCATCAGATGCTCGTGCCCCAACTCAACGGCAAGTCGGTCCACTTGATTGACGACTTTGAGAACCCCTGAGTGATCGCGGGCGGGTGTATGAATACGCACCTGAGTCATGACTTGAGCGTTCGTGTCTGCAGATTTAGATCTGGCGGCTCGCGGCTTGATGAAGGGCGCACAGAAGCAGAGCGGTTGGGCCAAATCACTGGAGTTGGCTCCCACCTGAAAGGCGGTGGGCGGCGCAAAATAGTCGGGTTGGTAAGTCCAGCCGGGGAAGGGCATCTCTAGATTGGTGGGGTCTGGGCTCAGCAAAATCACCCCAAACGGCGACGCGGTAGAGGATTGGGTGCGATCGGCAAAGCGCAATTCTCGTCCGGGGCCATTCATAGCCTCTGCCGCATCATGTACCCACAAAAACTCCAGCATGCCGTTGGCAAAGTAAAAGCGCCGGTTGGCTGTTCCCTGCCCCGGATGCCGATTACCGGTGCCTTCCTTGAAACCGTGGGCCAGCAGCAAATCGGCCACCGGGGCCCCTGGCTCCACCAAGATAAACACATGATCCAGCTCTAGGGCCATAAAGACGCCAACGCCCAAACACTCAATGCCGCAAGTCCTGACTTCTCCATGCGGTTAGGCTCAATCCTCCTGGACCCACACATAGCGAGCCGGTTCAAACTCTAGATGCTGCTTAAAATCGTGAACCGTTTTGAATAAGTCATCCAAGGAAGTGATGTCTTGACGACCTTCCTTCCAGGCTTTGCGTTCTACCGTGCCCACCACCAAGTAATCGTTGCCAATTAGCTGAGGATAGTATTGCTGACACATGCGCTCCAGCAGCGGTTCCAGTTCGTTTTGATGGAGAATCAGCAAGTCACAACTGGGGCAATAGCGGCAGGTTTTATTCAAACTCACCGGCTGGGCCGGGTGAATCAAAATCAGCAGAGGCTTCTTCCGCAGCTTAGTTTTGGCATCACACTTGGGACAACAGGTAAAGCGAGCATCCGCATGAGGGTTTAAGAAAAATTTGTGCTGAAGTGGCAAATAGCCGAACTGTCCAGCTTTTTTGCGTTGTTTTTTGCCCATCTTGAAAGTGACCGCTCAATTGTCTTCAGGGTAAATACCTTGGAAATAAAGTTTTCTGCCATTTAGAGAGCTTTGCCGACCTGAATTTTG
>ERZ1740060.83-NODE-83-length-84476-cov-24.072375_pt1 | contig 84476 bp, 79 predicted proteins | sample MGYA00581743_ERZ1740060 | MGnify/ENA primary metagenome ERZ1740060 (study PRJEB43018, sample SAMN04849235) | marine metagenome | isolation source: floating plastic debris | place: Pacific Ocean | collected 2008-08-27 | study: EMG produced TPA metagenomics assembly... | reverse complement strand
GGGCGCAGAGGGGGCGAGGGTGCAGGGGGGCCAGGGTGCAGGGGGCAGACTGTGTGGTGGTGAGTGAGTTTGAGGCTTGATGGGTGAGTGAGTGCTTTGGGGCAGGGGCGATGGTTTAGCCAGGATGAAGTTGTTGCGGCGATCTCGGGGGGCTAGGCGCGTAAAAAAGGGTCTAATCCCTTCCCCCGTTGCCTCCCTCGACTCCCTACCCTGTCACTCATCCACTCTCTTCCTAGCGAGACTTTGTTTTTACGCCAGTCCCTCGTCAGCGTCATCTTCAGGTAGTGGCTGACGATCAGGGGCAAAGGCTTCCTTTTCGGCCACTAAGCCGAGATGTTTGGTGGTGGAGCGATCGGGCTCGTAGACGCCGTTTTCCCATTCGCTGATGGTTTGGCGGCGCACCCCCAGCGTTTCGGCGAACTGCGACTGCGTCAGGTGCATGTGTTTCCGCAAGGCGCGAATGGCGGCCTGATCCCATTTGATGCCGCCATCTACCCGTTGAATTTTATATGCGGCTTGAAAGCGCTTGAACGTAATCGTTTGGTGTTCCAGGTCGATCGCCTGGGTGTGATAGCCCGCCATGATCCAAGCATTGGCCTGCAGCGCCCCTTTGCTACGGTTGCTCCACCACGATCGCTGCGTACGCGCCGTCTCAGGTAGCTTTCCAGAAATCAAGGCGGCAATGTCGTCAAGCGTGAGGGTGAGCGGGTCGGCCTCGGCTTGGGCCAAACGCTGATACAGGGGATAGTATTTGCTGCCCGGTTTCATGGCGATCGCTCCACCCATCTCAAAATGCCTGTTTCTGAGGCGTGGCGTAGCTCAATGGTACTGAGTCTCTCGAGATCTGCGACGACGTTTCAAGGGATGTGGCGGTAGTGGGTGATGAGCGTCACGCGCTCTCAGGCAATCATGGCGGCTTTCTCAGATTTCTCAGGCAGCTATTAAGACCGGCTTATTTGGCAGTCAGAGAGCGCTCAGGACGGCCCCGCACTATAGAACTCAAGATGATTGATTCACCAACCACTCTTAAGGAGTTCAAAACGATGAAACGCTTCGCCATTGCCCTAACCGTTCTGACCGTTGCCGCTGTTGCTGTGGCTCCCGCTGCCTACGCTGCGCCTGACTTTGATGAGCTACGTCAAGAAAATCTTGATAAAGACGCTGGTAACTTTGACCAGCTGCGCCGCGAAAATTTAGACAAAGACGCCAGCCCCGAAATCACCGTCAAGACCATCAGCTTTGATGAGCTCCGCCGCGAAAATCTGGATAAAGATGCGGTCAACTTCGACGAATTGCGTCGCGAAAACTTGGACAAGGACGCGGTCGTTGAGGTCTATGTCAAAGGCGTTGATTTTGATGAGCTGCGCCAAGAGAACTTAGATAAGGATGCCGCTAGCTTTGATGAGCTGCGTCGCGAAAATCTGGACAAGGATGCTGTCGTTGAAATCCAGGTCAAGGGCACTGATTTCGATCAGCTCCGCCAGGAAAACCTCGACAAAGATGCCAGCAACCTTGAGGAAGCGCGTCAAGAAAACCTCGCAAAGGGTTCTAAGTTTGACGAACTGCGCCGCGAAAACCTTGATAAGGACGCTGCCAGCTTTGATGAGCTACGTCGCGAAAATCTGGACAAAGATGCTGTGGCCGAGATTCAGATTAAAGGAACTGATTTTGATCAGCTTCGTCAAGAGAATCTGGACAAAGATGCCAGCGACCTCGACGAGCTGCGTCAAGAGAACCTCGAAAAGGGCTCTAAGTTTGACGAGTTACGCCGCGAAAATCTGGACAAAGACGCGGCTAGCTTAGACGAAAGCCGTCGCGCCAATCTGGATAAGGACTAATCCTTATCGCCCGAAGTTTGCTTGTGTCTGTGCCATCTTCTCTCCGACGGTTCCTCGCTGTGCAAGCACAGCGGGGATTTTTTTGCGAGTTGATGCAGAGGCGATCTCGCCATAAACTGTTCAAATTCTGCTCGCAGCACCTCTCCTCAACGAACCAGTTAATGGTTGCTCAAAAGCGTCAACGTGTCAGTGTATCGATTGAGGCTGCGTTGCAGGGAGATCGCCAAGTTTTCAATCTGTTGTTGAAAACAATTTTGCTGCTGCATCACTTTCCAAAGATGGACAAAGAGTATCGCGATCGCAGACAAACTCAACCCTAAGCCAGCGGTCATGCCCAAGATCAATCCCCGCGGGAGGAAAAATCTGTCATGATATTTCCTCCTTTCCCGGTGGTTGGCGACCTCAGCAACAAGTTGATAGCACTATTGGGCTTAACCTTTTGCTGGGCCATGCTCACTGGACTCTGGCGACACCTGCAGCATCCCATTCCACTGAAAGCTCATGGGCGCAGAGCGAAGAGTTTATTTCGCTACGGCTGTGACTTTCTGCGGCGCACTTTCTCCGACTTCTCACTCCGGCGTTCTGAATTTAATCAGGCTCTAAAACTTTTGTCCTTGTACTGAGATCAGGTGTTCTATCCCGACCAGTGGCAAGTGAGCCAGCAAGCAGCGGTCGAAGCGGTCTGCACTGCTGCCGATAATCATGTTTGGATCGCGTCGATACAGAGCTGCCAGTGGGGTTTGCGCCGTGCAGCTTCACTCCGAAGATCGGATGAGGAGGTGTATATGGTCGCGGTCGATCTTGATTTTCAGGGTCGCGGCATTGGCACCACTCTGCTCGAATTCGCGCTTGATTGGATGAAAGAGGCCGGAATGGCGATCTCGATGGTTGAGACGGGCGGCGATGCGGGCCATGCTCCAGCTCGCAAAACCTACGAGAAAGCTGGTTTTGAGCGGCGGCCCGTCGCTCGATATTTCAAAAGCCTTTAAGGATGGAGCGATTGCTGCAACTGCTACCCAACCCCTATCGGCTAGCAGTTGCATGATAAAAAACCTATTGACCAATGGGCAGTAGGCAAAAGGCGTAACAGCAACTGCCCGATAAGGGACACTGAAAACACTCTAAGCAACAGACTTCTTTCTCAGGGCACTTCCTGCGGCGGCAGCACCGACAACTAACAGACCCAGACTAGCTGCAGGTTCAGGGATGGATTCGACTGTTCCAGGTGTTCTAACGACGATATTGTCCAGAGAGGCCGAGTAGCCATTAAGGCCCCCTCCGAGACCAGAGAACTCAGCGGAAACCAGGTTAGAAAAACCGTTCAAAGTGAACAGTTCAAAGTCCAGTGCGTCGTTTTCTTCAGCAAAGATATCCAAGTCGAAGATGGTTGAAACATTTTCACCAGTGGCTTTAGTTCCAAGCACCGAAATTTGCGTGGAGCCAAACTCTGGAAAGAACCCGCTGTTAATATTGCGTCCTTCAGCTCCCAAAAAACTGATCAAGTCGAAAGTTGCACCACTCGTTTCTGTCATCAGCAGAGAACTATTCTCATTTGTGATAACCGTATTGGAGCCTGTATCAGGGATATTTGTCTGTCTATCTGCAACAAGCAATAGCCCGCCTGGACTACCTAGCGAAAAAGTGAACCCTTGACTTTGAAAGCCTCCAGTCACATCTAGGGTTGAGAGAGGGAAAGTAAATTCATCAAAATCGATGGTGATTTCGTTGCCGTGAGCCGTTGCATTAGACCCGATAACTATCGCCGCTGCACCCATCAGTGCGATCGTGAGTTTTAAAGGCATAGTATCTTCCCGATTTATAACAAAACTCGCGTCCGTGCTTTCAAAGATAAACTTGATATATTGGACACGTAGACTATGCGAATGTACGTAATATCAACAGGGAGTCACAACCGTATTGCAAAACTCTTTAGCAGCTCTTCACAAATCAAGAGTCCCAATAGGTTGATGAATTTATCTGCAAAAAGCTTTTACAGCACGTAGATTGCTCGCATCAAGCGCCAACTATTCCCCAGCAAAAGATTTTTCCAGATTTCCTGTAAGCAGCAGTCGTTGTATGAACCGCTCCATTAATAACAAGGTGTGGTTAGATTTATTGAGCTATCTCTCTTCCTTCACAAAGTTCATTGTCTTTGGCTATAGTCCAGCACTTTTTATGACTTGTACAGCGTCATAACATCGGCAAGATCCATCCGCGATCGCGTGGTCAAGGCAAACGTTGACTGGTGGGCACGTTGCAGATGATCCGCCGCCGCACAGCCAATCATCGCCGCATTGTCAGTGCAGTACTGCAATGGCGGAAACAGCACCGTCAGCCCGCGCGTTTGCGCCGCCGTCGATAGATGCTGACGCAGACCGCTATTAGCCGCCACCCCACCGCCGAGGGCGATCGCAGTTAGCTGATGATCAGTTGCGCAGCGAATGGCTCGCTTGGTCAGCCCCTTAGCCACAGTGGCTTGAAAGCTAGCGCACAAATCAGCAACGGGTAAGGGGTCTACCCCAGCGTCTTTGAGCGATTGCACCAAGCGCAGCATCGCCGTCTTCAAACCGCTAAAGCTGGAATCGTAGGGATGCACGCCGCCCCCCGGCAGGGAAATATTGCCCTCGGGCAGCTTAAAGGCTTGGGGATCACCCGTTGCCGCTAGCCGATCAACCACTGGCCCACCGGGATAACCCAAATCGAGTAGCCGTGCCACCTTGTCAAAGGCCTCGCCCGCGGCATCGTCCCGCGTTTTGCCCAGGGTGACGTAATCGCCGCAGCCTTTCACCTGAATCAGACTCGTATGCCCCCCTGACACCAATAAACATAGATAAGGCGGCTGCAGATCCGGCTGACTGAGATAGGACGCATAGATATGCCCTTCCAGATGATGCACCCCGAGGAAGGGTTTGTCGTGCAACAGTGCCAGGGTTTTACCCGCCGTCAACCCCACCATCAAGGCCCCGACGAGCCCCGGTGTACAGGTGGCGGCGACCCCGTCAATGTCGGCCCACTGCACCCCCGCCTGCTGCAGGGCGGTATCGGTGACAGTACCCAGACTCTCGACATGGGCGCGGGAGGCGACCTCGGGCACGACGCCGCCATAGCGACGGTGAATCTCAATTTGCGAGGCGACGACGCTACTCAGCACGGTGCGATCGCACACCACAGCGGCCGCTGTTTCATCACAACTTGTTTCTAAGGCTAAGACTGTAGTCATTCACAAAAGTCGTTTACGAAACGCAATACAAAACTTTGAGAGATGTAAACCCCGCGCCAGCTTTGCTTTACCGGGTATCGGCAGCAGGGTATTATAGCGGGCAATGTTGGGTGAAAATCCCTCCAAATAACTTAACGTTTTGGCTTCAAAACTTTGACCTTTGTGTAATGAAGGGAAACCACTGTATGCGACGGTTGTTTGCACTGGCTCTTGTAATTTCTCTCTGGTTTGGCTTCGCCTTACCGGCATCTGCGAGCATCGCAGGTGATAACGTCTCTGGCCTGACCCCCTGTGGCGAAAATGCGGCTTTCCAAAAGCGGGCCGCTGCCGCCACCACGGATAAGGCTAAGGCGCGTTTCGATTTTTATGGCAACTCTAGTTTGCTCTGTGCCGACGATGGGCTGCCCCATTTGATTGTGGATGGCGATCTGGCTCACCTGGGTGAATTCATCATTCCTAGTCTGCTGTTTTTGTATATTGCGGGTTGGATCGGCTGGGTTGGTCGAGCCTACTTGATTGCCGTTCGGGGTGAAAAAGGTCCCGAAGAGAAAGAGATCATCATCGATGTGCCTCTGGCCGTCAAATGTTCTCTCTCTGGCTTCGCTTGGCCTTTGACCGCCACTAAAGACATTATCAGCGGCGAAATGTTTGCCAAAGATGATGAAATCACCGTGTCTCCTCGCTAGACACTTCGCTATGTTCACGCTTGGTGGAGAGCACCCATGAGTAAAAACTTTCTGACTTATTTGTCGACGGCGCCTGTCCTGGCGACTGTTTGGATGGTTGTCACAGCAGGCATTTTGATTGAGTTCAACCGATTCTTCCCTGATTTATTGCTGCACCCCTAAGGTGTCACTGTCGGGTTGAAAATCTTTGCTGTGGTCTGTTCATCACTGTGAGTAGGAGAGCTCAAAAATATGTCTGACGCTATTACTGCAGCGGGGGATCCCCAGATTGGTAATCTGGAAACTCCGCTCAATTCTTCCGGCTTTACCAAAGCCTTTATTGGAAATTTGCCCGCCTATCGCAAAGGGCTGTCTCCCCAGCGTCGGGGACTCGAAATTGGCATGGCCCACGGGTACTTGCTATATGGCCCCTTTGCTTTGCTTGGCCCTCTGCGGGATTCTGATATTCCGGGGTTGGCAGGGCTGCTCGGAGCAGCTTCCCTGGTGGTCATCTTGACCGCCTGTCTGTCGATTTATTCTGGCGCGGGGGTTAACCCAGCTGTGTCTAACACGACGACGCCTTTTAACCCGCCTAAAGACTTTTCGACCGATGAAGGTTGGAGCGAGTTTGCCGGTGGCTTTTTGATCGGCGGCATTGGTGGCGCGACCTTTGCCTATCTTTTGGCTGCTAACATGCCAACCCTATTGGCGGTCGTCTCGGGTGGCCATAGCTAAGTTCCATTCCAAAACCTCTGATTGAAGGACGTCTTCGGACGTCCTTTTTTTTGACATGAATCTGCGATCGCACCTTTTCTTTAAGGGCATGTCATCTATTAACGGCTCATCTCCTTCAGAGCCAGACATCACCCCGCTCGTACTACGCTCCCAGGTATTGAGCCCCAGCCGGGCAGTATGGTTAACAAAGTTAGCTCCCCTGGCAACAAGCTCAGGGGCCTCAGGATGATGTATGGGTGGAGTGATCATTGCGGGCGATCGCAGCGGTTCGGGCAAAACAACGGTAACGATGGCGCTACTCTCGACCCTGCGATCGCGCGGCACATCGGTGCAGGCATTCAAAGTCGGGCCAGACTATATTGACCCGATGTTTCACCGGGCGATTACTGGGCGTCCAGCCTACAATTTAGACCCCGTATTAACGTCCGAAACCTACGTTCAGCAATGCTTCCAGCAACATAGTGTTGCCACCGATTACGCCGTGGTCGAAGGGGTGATGGGGCTGTTTGATGGCGCCGGCGGCACTGACTGGGCCAGCACGGCCCATGTGGCGCGTCTGTTGAACTGTCCCGTGATTTTGGTAGTGGATTGTGCGCGACTGTCGCGATCGCTAGCGGCCATTGTCCACGGCTACCAAACGCTAGATGAGCGCCTCCATATTGCCGGGGTCGTGCTCAATCGAGTCGGCAGCGATCGCCATCTAGCGATGCTCAAAGCGGCGATCGCCCCGCTGCAAGTGCCCGTACTGGGCGTACTGCGGCGAGACGATGCGGTCACCCTCCCCGATCGCCACTTGGGCCTCGTACCGACGGATGAACTGGCCGATTTGCCCGAGCGGTTTGACCATCTCGCAACGCTGGGGCAACGCTGCTTTGACTGGCAAGCGTTGGACAAGATCTTGCCATCGGCAACGGCTTTGCCCAATACGACAATTGTGGAGACCTCGCAATCCCAACATACTCAACGAGCATCCACTAGCAAGATCCGGATCGGCATCGCCCGCGATCGCGCCTTCAACTTTTACTACGAAGACAATCTCAAAATTCTGACTCACCTGGGAGCAGAATTGGTGCCCTTTAGTCCTCTCACGGACGATACTTTGCCACCCGATCTGAGCGGGCTCTGGCTCGGCGGCGGCTTTCCAGAAATGTTTGCCGCCGAGCTGTCACACAATCAGCCGCTGCGCGCCGCGATCGCCCAGCAAGTTGCAGCGGGTCTGCCCACCTATGCCGAATGTGGCGGGCTGATGTATCTCTGTGAATCGCTAGTCGATTTTGCGGGGCAAGCCTGGCCGATGGTGGGAGCATTACCGACGACCACTACCATGACTGGCAAGCTGACGCTGGGCTATCGCCAAGTCACTACGCAGCAAACCAGCCCGCTCGTGGTGCCGGGTCAGCAATTTTGGGGCCACGAATTTCACCGCTCGGCGATCGCGCCGGTGCCGGTCGCGCCTCTATGTACCTTGAGCGCCTATCCCCTACTTGACGAAACCGCGCGCTCAGTAGGAACAGAAGGCTGGGGCAGCGCTTCCATCCATGCATCCTACGTGCATCTCCATTGGGGTGCCCAACCGACATTGCCCAAACGATTTATCGAACGGTGCGATCGCGATAGTTCGTGACCTCGTCGCCACAAGATCAGCCGTTCACAGACCCAGCCGATCAGGCAAGATAAGGGAACAGCCAGATCGGCTCATGGGATTGCTGCTCATGGCGTCTCAGAGCCGTCACCTCGCGGATTTTTATGCTGGAATTTCGGCCCATTAATCTCAGTAAACATCGCGATCGGTGTGTTGAATTCAGAGCCGATTCCTTCGTTTGCAGCTTTGGTGCAGCCGATCTGTTCTATGAAATGGATGGCGACGGCGTCGCGACGTATCTGCATTGGCTAGAGCAAAAAATGAAGACACTGCCGCACAGTTGTGTCCATGCCTGGCATGAAAATCAGATTATTGGACAAATTGAGATGGGGCGCTGGAAACACGATTTCCGCGTCGGTTATGTCCACTTATTTTATTTGATTCCAGAATTTCGGGGTCAAGGGTTGGGCCAACAGTTGGAGCAACACGCAGCGACTTTTCTCAGAGAGCTGGGTTGCCGTTCTGCCCGACTAAGCGTCAGCCCAACGAATCGAATGGCCCTGAGATTTTACCGAAGCAATGCCTGGGTTGATTTGGGACCACAGGAAGATGCACCTGAGGTGCATTGTTTTGAAAAGATCTACGTTTAAAGCTGACTTCTCAAGCGGCTTGAAACGACAATCAGGAGAGACTGGCTGAGCGCGATCGCGTTATGCATCCTCTGCCGGCAACTTAAGATGCAGAGCCCTCTGACCAGCATTATTCGGTTGATGTCGCCTACTTTGTGAGAATTATTAAATGAAAAAGCTGATCGATCTCAGCCATACCGTTGAAGATGGCCTCATCACCTATAAGGGATTGCCAGCCCCCATCATTTGCGATTACTTAAGTCGAGAAGACTCGAAAAAACACTATGCCGAAGGCACCACGTTTCAAATTGGCAAAATCGAGATGTGCTCAAATACCGGCACCTATCTAGATTCCCCATTTCATCGCTATGAAGATGGCAAAGATCTGTCTGAACTAACGCTGGAATCACTCGCGAGTCTTGAGGGCATCAAAGTGGTGATTGACGAAGATGTCAGCGCCATCGATAAAGAACATTTTCTGGATGTAGAAGTCCGTGATAGAGCGGTGCTGGTGCAAACCAACTGGTCGAGATATTGGAATACTGAGGAATACTACGAAGGTCATCCATTTCTCACCGAAGCCGCTGCCATATATCTGCGCGATCGCGGCGCTAAACTTGTCGGCATAGATGCGTACAACATTGATGATTCCAGTGGTAAAGAACGTCCGGTGCACTCGACACTATTAGGCGCAGAAATCCTCATCGTGGAACACATGTGCAATTTGCAGGCGGTGCCTGTGAGTGGCTTCAAGTTTTATGCCGTACCGGTCAAAGTGAAAGGCTTTGGCACCTTTCCGGTACGGGCATTTGCCGAGTTAGAGCCGTAAAAACTGGCATGCCCCAAACCTGCCAACAGCCTGGCTGATTGCGATCGCCACGGTGGGCGGAGGCTAACAGTCCGGAAAACTCAAATGACATCAGCGCCGGCATCTCAGGGGGGTGATTCACACCCACAAGACAGGTTGGTGCATAAGGGACAAGTTTCTTGCCATTTGTTGCGATTTGCCAGAGTGGTTGAGCTGAGGATTGTAGAGACACTTAATTCTGAATTGTAAGATGCGCTATGGCTTACCTAGCCAGTATTTCAGTCTTAGAGAAACAGATTCGGATTGGCGAGACGGTAATTCCAGTTAGATTTATGCTTCTAGCAGTCCTGTTCATGACAGCGATCATGATCTTCAACATTATCTATCTCAGACAATATCGAAAAATGATGTCTTATCTGAGAGAGCATCATCTAGATCTCTATGAGCAAGTTCGTCGCAAGCCTGATGTGGGAGTCTTTTATTCCAAGGCTCATAATAGTGCAAAGCCACTTGCTGAACTGGCTAAAAGCGCTCGGGGTATGGGGGATCGGCAACTCAGTAAAAGGCTGTCTGACTTTGTTCGATTCAGTCGTCGGCTAACCGCACTCGGTCTGATTTTTATTGTGGTGTTTATGCTTGCTTCGGTGGCGTTTATCTTGTCTCTAGCTTCGTTTGACTAGAAGATTTTCCAGAACATGTCACGCTTATTGGGTCAAAGCCCGAATGAATTGTCCTAACTCGGCGAAGAGGCCGCCCTTTTTCGGTCGAGTGGGGCTGGTGGCATCACCTGCTTGGGCTTCCTCATCCGCAAAGAGATTGGCCATTTCTTCGCCTGAGGGCTTCCGGGCAAACTCGCCCAACAGTTCGTAATCATCGTCCTCGGTTTCGCCCCAGACCTGCCACGGCCCCGGATAAATGCGAAGGAGCGTCGCACCCTCTAGCGGCTGTAGATAATAGCAAGATTCCAACGTGCTCAAAAAGCGATCGCGCAGCTGGCGGGCCGTGTAACCGATGCCGACGACGGCAATATCTTCGAGTTTGGGATTGAGCAGCACGACGTACTTGCCTGTGGCTTCATTGCACAGTGCCTCGACCTCATTCACCTCAACCGCAGAGGGCTCAATCACCAGGCAAGCCTCATCCTCCGGCTCTAAGCGCCCCTTAAACTCATTGATGCCGCGAATGCTAAAAGCCGGATCTTGCCAATCGCGACGGGCCAGGGCAGCGGCCCCGGCATCAGGAAAATACACCTTAAAACTCAACCCCAGCTCGGCTAACACGGGGTAAAACTGCTCGGCGATGGGCAGCGCCTTCAGTTCGGGAATGTTGAGATCAACCACAATGCGTGGAATGCCCGCCTCGATAGCGGCACGGGTGGCGGTTTTAGCCTGCTCGACGGCGGCTTCGATACTCCGGGGGACAGCAGTCATAGGGTTAACTTAGGGCAGCAGATTTAAGCAACGTGGGCAGGGGTCAAACGCGGTAGCGTGCGGTCTAAAACCTGACGCAATACCAGCGCCGTCCAGTCAATGTCGGCGGCGGTGGTGTGTCTGCCCAAAGTGAGGCGAATGCCGCAGAGAGCGGCCCGATCGCGATACCCCATCGCCTTCAAGATTGGGCTGGGACTCAGCTTACCACTATGGCAAGCCGACCCGGCGCTGATGCCAATGCCCGCCAAATTCATCTGGCGCACTAGCGTTTTGCCACTGACGGTATCGCCATCGGCGGCGGTGACGCAAAAGCTGGCGTGGTGCGGCAAGCGATCGCGGGGGTCGCCCGTGACTTCTAGACCAGGAATGGCGGTGACCTGGGCCAACAGGCGATCGCGTAGCTGAATCAGGCGCACCGTTTCAGAGGGCATCTCTTGCGCGGCGAGTTCAGCAGCGATACCAAAGCCAGCCAGATTCGGCAGCGATTGCGTGCCCGAGCGTAAGCCCCCCTCTTGGCCACCGCCACCGAGCAGCGGTAGCAGATCGACACCTGAATGCACGTACAGCGCTCCGGCTCCGGGTGGGCCATAAAGCTTGTGACTCGATAGCGACAGTAAATCAACCGGCAGCGTTTGCACATCTAGCGGTAACCGGCCCGCCACCTGCACCGCATCGGTGTGGAATAATACGCCGCGACGCCGGGCGATCGCCCCTAGTTCGGCGATGGGCTGCAGCGTCCCCACTTCACTCTGGCCGTAGATCACCGAGGCCAGCACCGTATTGGGTTGAATGGCCGCGGCTAACGCATCGGGACTGACCCGTCCCAGCTGATCCACCGGCAGCCAGGTCACGTCCCAGCCCTGAGTGGCTAAAAACCGCGCGGGCTCAGCGATCGCCGAATGCTCGACACTGGACACAATCAAATGCTGCGGGGTGCGATAGCGGCGCGCCACCCCCATGATGGCCAAATTATCAGCCTCGGTGCCCCCAGCCGTAAACACTAAGCGATCAGCCGCCGCATTCAGCAAGCTGGCAACCTGAGCCCGCGCCAGCTCTAACACAGTGGCCGACCGATTGCCCCACTCATGCAAACTCGATGGATTGCCCCACTGCCTGTGCAGGGCGGCCTGCATAGCCGCGATCGCCTCAGGTCGAGTCGGCGTGGTGGCGCTGTAATCCAGGTAGATTTGCATAACTTTACGGCGAGTCACCGGCTCAAAATTCCGGTTCGGTAGTCTTGATCCTAGCAGGGGGCGTTGTTCTTCGGGGTGTCCTAGCATTCGCGTTGGCGGATGCAACAATATATTCCGAATCTTTCTAAAATCCAGATGCTAGGATTTCGCTTGGGTTAATGAACATATCCCCTCAGCATCTTGGGTGAGACCTTGTTTAGGAGACGGGCAATGAAAACTTTGGCACTCGGACTGTTGTTGAGCGTTTGGCTCGCGTTTGGCAATGCCTCAGCCGCTTGGGCTCACGCCGTGCAGACCGACTACTTTGTCGATCTCTTTGCGGCGGAGCTAGCGCTAGAGTTTACGGCCAGCTTTAGTACCGGTGAGCCGATGGCTGAGGCCGCAGTGCTGGTGTATACGCCCGCCGATCGCGAGACGCCCTGGGCAACCAGCCAAACCGATGCAGCCGGTCACTACACGTTTAAGCCCGACCCAGAACAGGCCGGTGATTGGCGCATCGAATTTAAGCAGGGGGGCCATGAAGACATTCGTATCGTGCCGGTGGATGATCTGGGCATCGACTATCAAAACATCAGCCACGGCGGCAATCGCGATGTGCATTTCGGCGATCGCTTCCGTGAGGCCATTGCCCTCTTCTCCGCTGCGAGCATCGGTGCGTTTGCCATCGTCTTCCAGCGCAAACTGTTCAAAAGCTAAAAATAGCGAGTTGTTCAGCACAGCCTATCGCTGGCAATTTCGCATCAACGCGACAAATCCAGCTTGGACAAAATGCTTGTCGTAAGCCAGAGCTTCACTCATCCCAAGTTCTTGCATAATGTTAAAAAATGCACAGTCGGTTTGACTCCAGTCCTTGTCTCTTCGGTTTTGTACAAGTCAAAGGCTTGTTCAAACTGTTGGCTAGTTTGGGCGATGATCGTGACGTTCTTGAGCGAGCGCAAATCTGTGATGAGTTGAGCTGCCATATCTCGCAACAACACACCCCGCTTTGAAAAAGCGTTTAAGACCTCTGTTAGCACGACTTCATTCGTCAAAATATGTACCGGCTGTAAAGTCCTGGATAGATACGTTGCCTTGTAATGCAAGTCGTCATTAGAGCTTAAAAGTGCAACCCAGTACCCTGTGTCGGCAAACACAACTCTCACGTATCGTTCCTGGGTTGCTGATAGTAGTCAAAGTTTCGAGCTAAGTCTGTGGGCACCTTTTTCCATTCTTCATCGGGAACCATCGCTGATAGTTGAGCAGTTAGCTCCCAAATAGGCATTTCGTCAGAATCATATTCGAGATTGTCCAACCGAAAATTGACGGATGCAGTTTTAGTATGATCGGCAGGATACGTTTCGCTTTGACCAGCTGGAGGGAACGAATTGACTGTCGGCGAAGGGGGCTGTAGAGAAGCGGTCTGTTCCTGGTTAGATATTAGACCCGGTTCAATACCTGCTGATGGGACAGCCGGGTCGATCTCGATTGAATTGTCTGAGGTTGGCTCATAAACCCGATCTTGCTGGAGCAGATTTTCTGCCCCTTCAGAGGACGGTATCGATGCTGTAAACACACTCAATAGTCGCACAACTGCTTCTAGCTGGTGTTGAGGCAACTGGTCGAGTAGAGCAATAGCAGCTTGGCGCAAATTACTTGTCGGCATGCGATCGCCTACTCCCCACAGGGTCTAATCGTCATCACCTAGCTTAGGAGCAAAGAATGCCCTACCAACCTATTTTACAGGCACCCTAGATTGAAAGGTGGAGCCCGCACTGGCGAAGCTGACTAGCGAGATCGCCATCACCATGCGTAGACTCAGCTGCTCGCCTAACACCAAGAGCCCAACCACGGACGCCACCGCTGGTTCTAAACTCATCAACACGCCAAAAACTTTGACGGGCATCTGCCGCAGGGCCGCCATTTCGAGCGAATAGGGTAGGGCCGACGACAACACGGCCACCGCCAGCCCCAGCACTAAGACCGAGGGATGCAGCAGATTGGCACCCTCCGCGGCGATGCCAAAGGGCACGACCGCGATCGCCCCCACGGTCATCGCTAACGCCGTGCCTTCACTCCCCGGAAACACCCGAGCGACTCGATTAGCGAGCACAATATAAGCGGCCCAGCAGCTCCCTGCTAGCAGCGCCAACGTGACACCGATAGGATGCAGCGCCCCCCCTCCCACCGGTGCCAGTAGCAGCACGCCCGCCGCTGCCATGGCGACCCACAGCCAGTCTCGTCGGCGCTGTGAGTGAAACAGTGCTACCCCCAGCGGCCCCACAAACTCCAACGTCACCGCCGTGCCAATGGGAATGTAAGCGATCGCGTTGTAGAACAGCGTATTCATCAACCCCATTGTGAGCCCGAGCAGTGCCAAGCCCCCACAGTGACGCAGCGAATATTGGCGCCAGCGGGGCCGCACCAGGACTAGCAAAACCACTGCCCCCAGCCCTAATCGCAGGCTGACGACCCCGATCGGACTCACCTGGGCAAACAACCCTTTGGCGATCGCCGCCCCGAAGTGAATAGAGGCCATCGACAGCAAAACTAACCAAACTGGCGATCGCCAGGACGGCACCGGAGATGACTGTGACACAACAATTCCCAATGAAGTGGATAGATATTCTTGACGGTACCGCAGGGATGTCGTCGGCATCTAGCGATCCTGTCGATGCCCCCTATGCCTGCTTCTCATGCAGCGTGAACGGCGCTCGCCCTTAACCGAAATCTGTCGCCCCATGACGATGCCTTGTAAACTTATATAAAGCCAAGGCGCTGCGGCCGGTAGCGTCAACCTTTACGAGATTGCTTGCTATGTCTGTTGTGACCGCTGCCCCCGTTATCGACTGCACTTGGCCCTGGCAGGGGTTGCCGATTCGGTATCAAAAGGCGGGCACGACCGGCGCACCGATACTGCTGATTCATGGATTTGGCGCTTCGAGTGACCACTGGCGCAAAAACCTACCCGTGCTGGCGGCGACCAACCAGGTCTACGCGATCGACCTGATTGGCTTTGGTAAATCGGTGAAGCCCTCGCCCGGCGACCCCATCACCTACACGTTTGAAACCTGGGGCCAGCTGGTGGTAGATTTTTGCCGCGACGTAATTGGCGAACCGACATTTTTAGTCGGCAACTCCATCGGCTGCATTGTGGCAATGCAGGCAGCAGTGATGGCGCCAAAACAGGTGCGGGCGATCGCCATGCTCGATTGTTCTCTGCGACTGCTGCACGATCGCAAGCGCTCGACTCTGCCCTGGTATCGCGGTGCCCCAACACCGCTCTTTCAAGCCCTGCTGGGGATTCGTCCCCTGGGTCACTTCTTTTTCTCCCGTTTAGCCCGCCCGAACTTCATCCGCAATGTGCTGAAGCAAGCCTATGGTCGCGAAGAAGCGGTGACGGATGAGCTGGTCAACCTGTTGATCGAGCCTGCCAAAGATGAAGGCGCAGCCGACGTGTTTCTCGCCTTTGTCCGCTATTCGCAAGGGCCGATTGCTGAGGATCTATTGCCGCAACTGCAGTGCCCGGCGCTCTTTCTCTGGGGCGATGCCGACCCCTGGGAGCCGATTGAACTCGGTCGCGAATATGCTAACTATCCCACGGTGGAAGATTTCATTGTGCTCGAAGGCGTTGGCCACTGTCCGCAAGACGAAGCCCCGGAACTGGTGAATCCCCTGCTGCGAGACTGGGTCGCCAAACATTAACTCAATATTGGGTTATACCAATTCTCTGAAGCTGGACTACCGATCTGCCTTATTCCCTACGGGAAGGCTACGCCAACGACGCCGCTCAAGGAACGTCGGCTGAGCAGCGTCGTCAGCCCGACGGACAGGCCAGGCCAACACGCAGGGTCTCCGACTGGGAGAAAGCCGACTTGGATGTATAGCTGTAATTTGTAGAACTGGGATTAAATCTTGTCTATGATTTCAGCGATGCGTTGAGGATGGAGCCAGCCATGCTGGAATTGCAACAGGCAGGCAGGGCCGATGCCGATGAGCTGGTGCGCTTGTGGAGAGAGACCTTCACTGCGGCTTATGCCGACGTTCACAGCTCGAAAAATCTGCAGGCTTATAGCGCCGAGCACTATACCCCGGCGATCGCGGCAAACGTACTCTCAGATGAACAGGTCGTTTGCCTGCTTGCGCGTCGTCACGGTGAGCCCACAGGCTTCTACGTGCTGAAACATCACCCCTGTCCCATAGCGCTAGAGGGGGCCGCCTCGGAGTTAAAGCAACTCTATATTCTGGCGAGCGAGTACGGTACGGGGCTGGGTCGAACTCTGTTTGACCATGCGGCCCAAACTGCACGCAATGCCGCGAAAAAGTGGCTATGGCTTTGTGTCTCGGATATCAATTACCGAGCCCAAGCCTTTTACCAAAAGGTGGGTATGGAGCCTAAAGGGGTTGGCCCTACTCTCTACGTTGGCACCGATCGCCTCTCGTCAACCGTGATGGCCTGCCGCCTCTGAGAAAACACGATCAGAACTGACGACAGGATTGGCTTTGGTCTGTCACGCCATGAAGACTGATAATCATGACGGCTGATCTCTGACCGGAAAGATCGCTTCTAGATTGAGCGTGAACTCAGGCAAGATGTCTGCACCAGACAGGGTTCTGTCAAAGGGCAAGCGATCAACCGCAAATTCAGGTCGATAAATCTCAACGGTGCGGGTTTTAGGATCAATCAGCCACCCTAAGCGACAGCCATTGTCAAGATATTCCTCCATTTTTCGCCGCAGGTCTTCGAGCATGTCGGTTTTAGAAGCCAGCTCGATCACAAAATCTGGACAGAGGGGAGCAAACCCGCTTTGCTGTTCTGGCGTTAAGGCATTCCAGCGAGCCTGGGCTACCCAAGCCAGATCGGGTGAACGGATCGCTCCGTTGGGTAAGCGAAATCCGGTAGAGGAGTCGAAAACTTTGCCAGAGCGCTGCTGGCGATTCCACAGCCCCACCTCTACGTTTAGGTCCGAATTATAAGAGCCGCTTTCGCTACCGGTAGGTGGCATAACCAGCAATTCTCCGATCGCAGTGCGTTCGAGCCTGAGTTCAGGATTGGCCTCGACAAATGCGAGGAACTGTTCGTCAGTGACTCGCAAGCTTTTGGGAATGTGGAAAGGAATGGTAGTGGTCGCCATCGGCGTTGCAGAGTTGAAGGGGAATGGGTCTATTGTAAGGGCGCCAAATAGTTGTCTTGCGGCGAGTCTGCCGACCGGCTTGAGCAAACCGCTCGGGGTCTGCCGAGCGAGGGCAAAAGGGGGCATCGGTTTGACGTGATTGGATTAGAAGTACAGCAGCAGATTGAGGCCAGGAATGGTGCGGGAGAACGTCCACAGGAGCAATGTGACGTAGGCGAGCCCGATCGCCCATTGATACCACACCAAGGCCGTCACTAAGCCGGGCACATCGGCGTCGCGCAGCCGCAGGTCGTTAAAGCCAAACTTAAACCAGTTATTGAGGCTGAAGTCGTAATAGTTGAGCCAGTTGCGGCGCTTTTGCCAATCGATGGGGTAGAAGCGATCGCGATAAAACGGAAACTTCGGAATCACGGGCAGACGGGCAATGAGCAATCGTAGCTGGCGGGCACTGCCGTCTTCGACCAGGTAGCTGGTGTCGAGCTGGTCGTGAAAGCGGCCCTGACGAGAGAGCCCTGCCATCAGTCCGCTGGGCACAGGCAGCACCAACAGGGCGATCGCCAACGTGGCCAAACCGGGCGTATCGGCCAGTCGCCACAGCACCAACAATCCCAGACTGAGCAAGCCGCCAAAACTGCCCAACATCCACAGGGTTTCTGGGCGCGAGGGGATGATGGGGGTCGGCAGTCGGCGGCGGTAGCGATCAACGAACCAAAACAGCAGACTAGAGAGAGCGATCGCCAAAATTCCGACGCCCAGCGTCAGGCCGATGCTGGTGCCATAGTGACTCAGCAGCAGCAGCGCCGCCAAGGCTAACCAGCGTAAACCTAGCTGTAGCCGTTTCGAGAGTGAAACTGCCGAGCGAGCAATGACGCGATCGCGCACCTTGATGTAAGTGGATAAGTTGAAACCCGGTAAATCGAGGATGTCGGACGGATTGACGAAGGAGAGTTGCTGACGCTGATCGAGAATCGTCTGACTTTGCTCAGCGGAGAACCCAACGGTCTGTAGCCGCGATCGCGAGGCCGTATTGAGATTGAGACCCGTCAGCTGGCGCTGCAGCGATCGCAGCCGCAGTCGTTCCGTCATGTATTCAATTCGGTTGGCATCAGCCACCTGCTCTAATCGGCGAAAGTTGCGCACCAGATTGCGCAGCAGCGTCTCGTTACCTTCCAAACTGGGGACCGACAGCGCCCGCCCGATTTGCCCCGGACTGCCCAGCAGGCCGCCCTGCTCGGTATCAAAGTTCAGCCCCGCGACGTTGATGCGCGTCTGCGGCCCAAACGTCATATCGCCAAAGTCGAGCTGCCGCTCAATCATCGCCCCCCGCAGATTCATCGCCTGGCTGAGCCGACTCTGGCGAAAGCTGATGGGAGCCTCAAAGCGGGCTTCCGTTAAAAAGACATCCCCGCCAAAGACGCTGTTTAAGAACGAGCCATGGGCTTGCCACTGGGTTTGGCCAAAATCAACGTTCTTTTGAAAGGTAGTGCGGCTGAAGTTAGCCCCTTGCTGAAAGCGCGTTTGCTCGAATCCGGCACTTTGCGAAAACTCACTGCCCTGAAACGTCACCGGCCCTTGAAAGAGCGCTTGCCCCAAGCGCAAGCGGTCAAAAAAGAGACAGCCCCGCCAGCGCGCTGCCTGTTGAAACTGGCTCGCCACTAGCGTCACCGACTGACTAAAGCGACTGTCGCTAAAGTCAACGCTTTGCTCAAACTGTGCCCCCTGAGCGGCAACGGCTTCCAGAAAGAAGATGTCTGACGCGATGACGGCTCCCTCAAAGTGGGTCTGCGCCAGCGTCAGCCCACCCCGAAATAGATAAATACGCGCTGCCGTCGTTTGAGACTGCAGCAACAGCGATCGCGAGAGCTGACTTAGCTGAAACAGCCGCCGCCGATCCCGTTTGAGCTGTGACTGCTCCTGATCGCTCAACAGGGGAAAGAAGGCATCACCATACAGCGGTTCTCGCAGGCTCAGCCGCTGCAGGTCAAATTCGCCTTTCACAACAGCATGGCTCAGATCGAGGTTGAACACCGTATCGCCCCGCTGCAGCGTTGTTTGCAGCAGTCGATAAAAGCGATCGCCAAAGTCCCCATTCTCAGGACGTAAATCGAGCACCACGTCGCGTAGATCAAGGGTCAGCTTGCCGTCGCGCCTCACCGGCTGGTCAATCCGCGCCTGCAACGCAGAGATCGTCAATGGCGTCTGGGCTAAATCAGCAGCGCCTGCGATCGGCAAGGCCGCTAGCCATAGCCAACACCCCAACAGCACCGCCATCAGTACCCGCAACCCGCCAACCAAAACTTATCTGCCCGTGCAACGAGGTCAAGCGTAGCCTGTTTTATTCACCGTGCGATCGCCCTGATTGGCCTGCAGGTACGCGACACCATGGCAATCTGGCTTTGCCATTATCAAAGGTCATCTCGGAATCGTTCCATGAGGGCGGTCTTCGAAAATGAAGCTGCCGTTGCAAAGCCAGTGAGCACGCTCATCAAAACAGCGATCGTCCTGAACCAATGCTGTTTATTCAGGTATCGGTGGCAGTTCAAAAGAGCAAACATTTCCTAACGGCTCAGGGCAAGTGCGATCGCGAATGGGGTTGTCGATCAAGCTGAAGACAAGGAGGCCGTCAAGCGTTGCTAAGGACGATACATCGACAATTTGATTGGATTCGAGTTCCAAAAATTCTAACTGCCTTAAATTGCCTAAAGGGGCGATATCCACAATCCTGTTGTTACTCAAATGCAGTAGATATAGTTGAGACAATGTCGCTAAAGGCGATACATCGACAATTTGATTTCTTCTCAAGCTCAACTCGGTTAAATTAGTCAATCCAGATAGCGGTGAGACGTCGGCAATTTGATTGCTGTCGATACTGAGTCCTGCTAAATTGCTTAATCCGGCCAGCGGCAAGATGTCGGCAATTTGATTGCTGACCAAACTCAATTCGGTTAACTGCGTCAAATTAGTCAAGGGCGAGAGGTCTGTCACTTGGTTCTGTTGAAGGTTGAGACTGCTCAATTGGGTCAAGTCAGTCAGAGGCGACACATCAACCAACTCATTGGCACTCAGATTAAGACTGCTCAAGTGAGCCACACTGGTCAGCGGTGACAAATCGACAATGTTGCGATTCGAGAGGTCGAGCTTGCTTGAGTCTGTTAGCTTGGCCTCAGCCCGGCGGCAGCGCTGTGTTCCGACAACGTCTAAGATTGCTTCGACTGTATGCTGGGTCGCTGATGGTAGGCTGGCTCGGTTTTGGCACCATTGGGCAAAGGTCTCAAAAGTGTCGGGAGAAGCCTCGTTTTGCGACGGTGAAGATGTGCAGGCGATGTTCGTTAACACAATTGACAGTAAACCGATACCGATATAAACCGCTCGCTTCATAGCCAAGTCCTTGTCTACTTATGGTTTGTGAAGACTGCATTTTTTAGTTTCAAGCTTGAGACATCGCGTTTCGGGAAAAGCTTGATGACGTTGGATCACCATGCCGCTAACTGGGCTGGAATCAACAGGGCGATAGTAGGCTGGAATCTGACGCTATAGGCGACAGCCTCAAGCTATCTGAGGTGACGACGAGATCGCAATACCCCGGCATTCCCCACCAAGTTGGGTTAAAAAATACTCCAATGGCCCTCCTGATGAGGCTGAGTCCAATCAACCCGAAGATGGTAGAAAAGTGCCAAAATAGACCCGAATCAGGGTTATATGCTGGTGTCAGTTTTACCCCAAGTAAGATGTCTCTATTGATCAAGTGGCTGAGTTTGCTGACTGCCGCTGCTGTGGCTATTCCGGCTAGCCCGCGACCGACTGTGGCTCAAGGTTTAGCGGAGCGTGAGCGATCGCCTAGAGCCTTTCATAATATTGCAACCGCTCATCCCCAGACCTCACCGAGCGGGCCAGAGGCATCTCATGCGGGCTATCCGACTTCAAGTTTGGGGACCCGTCACTGGGGTCAGCAGCCGAATTGGGTCAGCGACCTGAGCCAGGCAGAGGCCGTTCGTTTGCGATCGCGCCGAGACGCGCTGGATCTGATCAAGGCCAGCCGACACAAAGAGTCCGTTCTAACCAAGACCCTACCGGTGACGGTGGCAGCGCCGCTGCCCGCCGCCCAAACGAAGCAGACGACCGACGATGGCGACGTCATTCTCGACGTGGCGGGCCGTCTGGAAAAGGGGGACGAGCTTCTTAATGACAACACGCTATACGACCGCTACACCTTTGAGGGTGAAGCCGGACAAGCCGTTGTGCTCACCTTGACCAGCGCCGATTTTGATACCTACTTGATTCTGCAAAATAGTGCGGGCGAAAACCTGTTTACTAACGACGATATTAATAACGCTGATACAAATTCAGCGATTGTGCTGGTGTTGCCCGAAACCAGCAGGTATCAGGTATTAGCCAATGCCCTGTATGAGGGCGAGGGGGGCAATTATCAGCTCAGCATTATTCCCACCCAGGCTGACAATCACAATATTCAAGCCTCGGCTGCCGGTCAGCTAATTACGCAGGGTGAGCACTTCGTTGAACAGGGCAATTATGCCGAGGCGATCGCCGCTTACGAGCAAGCTTTAGGTCTCTATCGGGAAATCGGTGATCAGTCGGAAGCAGCCGGGGCGCTCTATCTGATCGGCATCGCCTACTACGAACAAGGTCAATACGAAACGGGGCTCGACTATTTCAAACAATTTGTTGACAGTGATCAAGGTCCAGGGAGTTCGTCTGTATTAGGGTACGGATGGTATTTCGTCGGTTTAGGGCATTCGCAAATCCAGAATTATGAGGCGGCGATCGCGGCCCATGAAACGGCGATCGCTACGTTTGACGCACTGCCAGAGATCCCCGAAATGCAAGAGGCCAAGTTCATTGGTCGAGCGGTCTCGTCGAGTGGCATTTCAGACGTTTATTACCAACAAGGCGATAAGCTCAACGAACTGTTTTATACAGAACAAGCGATCGCGGCCCTGCGAGAACTGCCCCCTTCGCCCTACTTCATGACTGAATTAAACAGTCTCGCCATCTTGTTGGGCGAAGTAGGCCGGTATGAAGCCAGCCTCGCCGCCTTTGAAGAGACGATCACGCTGAGCCAGGAATTAACCGACCCCGATAGAGAACTGACCGCCCGAGTCGGTATCGGCCAACTGCAGCGCACCAAAGGCTACTTCGCAGAAGCGCTCACAACATTTCAAGCAGCGCTCGTATTAGCCCAGCAAGTTGAGGACTCGATGCAGACGCTGGAAGAGTCTTTAATCTTGGGCGAAATTGCCAACGTCTATAGCGATTTAGATGAGTATGAAACCAGCTTAGACTATTATCAACGAGCCTTTGACCAGGCAGAAATAGAGGGCAATTTCAACACGCAGATCGCTGTTTTAAATAACAGCAGCATTGTTTACAACATTTTGGGCGAGTATGAAAAAAGCCTGAGGTCAAGTCAAAATGCCTTGGCCCTCAGTCGAGACTATCAGACGGCTGAACCCGATCTAGGACTGATGTTTTTTGAGGCATCGGCCCTGCAGGGTATTGGCAGCACCTATGAAAATTTGGGGGATTATCCTCAAGCGCTGGAATATTATCAGCAAGCTGTCGACATTCATCATTTTTTGCAGACGACGATCGTCGGCCTCGACGCGACGGCGCAAAAGGCGGATGCGCTGAACGGCATGGGCATCGTCTATTTACAGATGGAAGAAGATGCTCAGGCCCTGGCGATCTTTGAACAAGCCTTAGAGATCATTCAAGGCTTAGAGCTGGCCGCTTCAGAAGCCGCTTTTTTACTGAATTTGGGCTTAGCCCACGACAATTTGAGCCAGTACGACCAAGCGCTATCGGCCTATGAGCAAAGCTTAGTCATTAATCGACGCCTGGGCTCGCCCAAATTAGAGGCCACCTCGCTGAATAATTTAGGGGTGCTCAACTTAAATCTAGAACGGTTTGATCAGGCGATTTCGTACTTAGAGCAGTCGTTGGTGGTTCGAGAACAGATTGGTGATCCCGTCGGTAAGGCCACGTCACTCTCTAATTTGGGCTGGGCCTTTGAAAATACCGACCGGCCAGAACTGGCGATTCTGTTTTATAAGCAATCCATTAATACGTTTGAGGAGATTCGCGGCAACCTGCAAGGGCTCGATCAGACCCTGCAAAATTCCTACACGGACTCGATCGCGAGCAGCTATCGTGACCTCGCCGATTTACTCCTACAAGAAGATCGCGTGCTAGAGGCCCAGCGGGTGCTGGATCTGCTGAAGGTGCAAGAGCTGAATGAGTATTTGAATAACGTGCGGGGCAATGCCCAAACAGCCAGTGGCATCGAATATTGGCAGCCAGAAGCCGAAATTTTGGCCCGCTACCAAGACTTGCAGGCCGATGCCATTACCCTGGGCCGCGAACTCGTTGAGCTGAATGTCTTGAAAACCGCAGGCGGCATCACCCCCGAAGAAGAAGCCCGACGGCTGCAGCTGACCGAACTGCAAAAAGAACTCACCCAACAGTTCAATGCTTTTGTGGACAGCGACGTCGTGCAGTCGGCGCTGGATCAGCTCAGCCGCCAAGAGCTACGCCAATCTCTCTCGCTCGAAGCGTTATCGGGCCTGCGGGATAATCTGGCCAACTTAGATGCGGTGCTGTTTTATCCGCTGATTCTGGAAGATCGCCTCGAACTCGTCATTACCACCCCCGATCAAGAACCGATTCACCGGACGGTTGAAGGGGTGGGTCGCGAAGATATCAACACCGCTGTGCAAGCGTTCCGCCAAGCGCTGGGCGACCCCGCTGCCGATGCCACGGGGCCAGCTCAACAGCTCTATCGTTGGTTGGTGGAACCGCTTGAAGCGGATCTCGCCGCCGCTGGGGTAGACACGATTCTCTACTCCCCGGATGGGGCCTTGCGCTATGTCCCCTTAGCGGCGCTGCATGATGGCGATCGCTGGCTGGTCGAACGGTTTCGCGTCAACAACATCACTGCCGAATCGCTGACGGAGATTGATACCGCCCCGCAGGCCACCCCGCGCGTCTTGGCGGGGGCCTTTGCCGATCAGTCAGTGGCCTATTCGGTGCGGGGGCAAAACTACCGGGGGCTCTGGTTTGCCGGTCAAGAGGTGGAACAACTGGCTGACATGCTCGGCAACATCACGCCCCTCTTTAATGACGGCTTCGATCGCGCCACTATTGAGGCGGAATTGGGGGGCGCGAACGTGCTGCATTTTGCCACCCATGCCGATTTTGTCCCCGGCGATCCGGAGGCGTCGTTTATTCTCTTTGGCAATGGCGACACGCTGACGCTCAAAGGCATTGAAGATCTGTCGCTGGCCAATATCGACCTGGTGGTGTTGAGCGCCTGCGAAACCGGGCTCGGCGGCTACGACAACAGCGGTGAGCAGATTTTGGGCCTGGGGTATCAGTTTCAGCGGCGCGGGGCCAAAGCGGTAGTGGCGTCGCTGTGGGTGGTGGATGATGGCGGCACACAGGCGTTGATGTCGGCCTTTTACAGTGCGTTAGAAACGGGACTGAGCAAGGCAGAAGCGCTACGGCAGGCGCAGTTGGCGATGCTGACGGGTGATTTTGAGACCTTGGGGGGCGATCGCGGCGGGCTAGGTGTGGTGAATACTCCCGGCGGCGAACAATTGCGCGCGGGTGCCCAGCTCACCCATCCCTACTACTGGGCACCGTTCATTTTGATTGGCAATGGTCTGTAATGGTCTCCAATCTGGAAACTAAGTCCTTTTTGCAAGCACTGCGCCTCCCGTGAGTGCCCGAAGCTCTTGCTGCTTCCCAGATTTATCTACCGACCTAAATGTATAAGTTGCGGCATAGAGCAACTATTCAGGTAGTCATCTCATCTTTGCCACTCACTTATATTGTTAAGCAGCCACTAATTAATGTCCTCATGAAGTTTTTCTGGGGAATTCTGAATAAGCTAGATATCGACCGAAAGCAGAATTAGGCATTGTCTAACTTGCTTGAGGCAGTTGCTGGAAAGTCTTCAGGTAAAGATATGGCTTATTTACTTTTTGTTGCATTAGTTTCACTGTCTATCTATGTTTTTATATTACGCAATAAGTTGGGTTTGTCGATAGGAAATTTCAGAGAATTAGAAAAACGATTTTCAGCATATAAAGAATCTATAGAGAAGCAAATTTCTAATCAAAAGAATGCTCTAGAGAGGCTAGTAAAATATCAACATATTGTCAACATTGAAGACGAAGCTAATCGTATTAAAGCAGAAGCTTTGAAGCTGAAGTCTTCTATACAAGCTGAGTATCAATCAAAGTTAAGCGAAGCTACTTCACTAAGTCAACTTGAAATTGATAAGGCCAGAAAGAAAGCAGAGAAAATACAAGAACAGGCGGAAGCTGAATTAGCAGAATCCAAGATTTTCTCTAAATCTGAAATTTCAAAAGTGAGAGACAAAGCGAAAGAAATATATGCCAAAGCAGAAGACAAGCTTTCTGAAGCACATGAGCTAGCCTATGAAATAGAAAAAACGGCAAAAATAAGAGCTGAAGAGATTGCAGGCTCAGCCTTAGATGCGAAGGAGAATGCCGAACAATTTGAAGCAGTAGAAAAGGCCATGCGAAATCTTATCAAGGGATACGGTGACGAGTACTTATCTCCTAACCGGCCAATTATAGAAAATTTAATGGAGGAATACGATTTCAAAGAAGCAGGTCAAAAGCTTTCTCAAACAAAAACACTTATAAAGTCTTTGCTAACAAACAACCAAGCAGCAGATTGTAGTTATGTGGAAGATTATCGAAGGAGGACAGCTATTGAATTTGTTCTCGATGCATTCAATGGAAAAGTTGATAGCATTATGTCTCAAGTGAAGCCTCACAATCACGACAAGTTAGAAGAGCAGATTATAGATGTTTACAACATTGTAAATCATAATGGAAAAGCATTTCGTGATGCGCATATCAGCAAAGCCTATTTGGATGCCACATTGGAACAGCTTAAATGGGCTACCATTGCTCAAAAAATAAAACAAGAGGATCGAGAAGAACAACGACGTATTAAAGAACAAATAAGAGAAGAAGAGAGAGCCAAGCGTGAATATGAAAAGGCTCGAAAAGATGCTGAAAAAGAAGAGCGTTTAATTCAACAAGCCATGAAAGACGCTGAAAGTAAGCTTTTGTCAGCAGCCGAAGAGGAACGCTCTAAATATGAAGCTGAGATTGCACAGCTTAGAAGTAACTTAGAAGAAGCTTATACAAAAGGAGAAAGAGCAATGTCTATGGCCCAACAAACCAAGCAAGGACATGTTTATATCATCTCGAATATAGGTTCTTTTGGAGAAGAAGTCTTTAAAGTAGGTCTTACTAGACGATTAGAACCTATGGATCGCGTAAAAGAATTAGGCGATGCCTCCGTTCCATTTGGATTTGATGTCCATGCAATGGTCTTTTCCTCTGATGCCCCTGCTTTGGAAAAGAAACTTCACGAGTTGCTCGAAAAAAATCGGGTGAATAAGATTAATCCTAGGAAGGAATTTTTCAGAGTTCCAGTGACTTCAATCAAGGCCATCGTTGAAGAATCCGGCTATAGCGTTCATTGGACCCTTAAGGCTGAAGCTGCTGAGTATCGTGAAACCTTAAGACTTGAGAAATATGGTCAAACAACTGAAGTCGTGTAGAAGGCATTAAACTAATTCAGCTCTAGTGGTGCGTTGAGCTAAAGCCGCGACATACCCTGCGCTCTGATTAAGCCATTTATGTGGTTGTTTTAGCTTTCCAGAACGCCCTCCGATCGCTGCAGCCAGATGCCGCGTAGCCCCGCCGCCTTCGCCCCTTCATAATCATCCGTCTGACTATCGCCCACATGCCAGGCATCACTGGGGTCACAACCATGCTTTTTCAAAGCAGCGGCAAAAATCTGCGGATCCGGCTTGGCCGCGCCGACTTCCGTCGAGATGGTGATGGTGGTGAAGAAATCAGCCAGCGCCAGCGAATCTAAAACGGTGTAAATGCGCGAGTCAAAATTCGAGATGATGCCCAGCTCAATGTCTTTGGCCCGCCAGCGCTCTAGCGAATGGTAAGCGTCGGGATAGACCACCCAGGGATCCGCCCCAGCAAAGTAGGCGTAGAGGTCCGCAAAAAAGGCGGCAAAATCGGTGAACTGATCTTTGATACCCACGTCGCCGAAGGTTTTTTCGGCGATCGCCTGCCACCAGGCATACTCTTGCGCCGGGATATGGGTCGTCTCCACACCGGGAAACGCCATCGGGTCAGCCGCCTGAAAATGCTTAAAGAAGGCATCATTCAACGCTTGGGGCTCCGCTTCGACACCGTGCCGCTGGGCCACCTCAGCATAGGCTTGACCGACCGAACCGACGACGCCAAATAACGTGCCGACGGCGTCAATAAAGATCACTTTAGGGGTTTGCATGCGATCGCTACACAGACAACAGGTCGCGCAGGGGTTGCTGAATCCAGTTCAGGCCCACGCGAATTTGATGATTTACCGTTGGCATGCGATACAGATAGGTCAACCGGCGGGCCACATGGGCCAGCGGCCCTTCTAATCGCAAGCCTAGGCCGCTTAGTGTAGCGTTTTCGATGCCCAGGGTCATCATTTCGCCCAAGTGCTGATAGCGGAAGGGCAGCAACGGGCGATCGCTGAGGGAGGCCCAGAGATTCCAGCCGACGTAGTCAGCTTGCTGCAGAGCGGACTGAGCCGTATTCGGCACCTGCTGACCCGAGGCGTCTTTGCAATCGGCCAGATCCCCCAGAGCAAAAATCTCGGGATGCCCCACCACCTGTAAAGAGGGCTCGACTTGAATCTGCTGACGCTCGTTGCGCGGCAAATCCAGCGACTGTAATAGCGGCACCACCCGCGTTCCCACCGTCCAGAGAACAATATCCACCGGCAGCTCATCGGCCTGTTCGCGGTAGTTGAGCGTCAGGGTATCGGCAGTGATAGCCTCCACCGAGGTTTCCAGATCCAGCCAGATCCCCCGCTCTGACAGCGCATCTCGCGCCGCCTTGCGGTTGAACTCAGCGGAGGTCAACAGAATGTCATCGGCGCGTTCTACCAGCCGCACCCGCCCGCGATCGCCCAGACGATCCGCCACTTTGCAGGCCAGCTCGACGCCGCTGTAGCCGCCGCCAATCACCGCCACGCGAACTTTGTCCACTTCGGAAGTTTCGAGTTCCCGCAGTCGCTCCTGCAGACGATGGGCATCTTCCACCGTGCGAAAGGGAATGGCATGCTCAGCCGCGCCTGACACCATATCCATCGGGGTTTCGCCCCCCAGCGCCAGCACCAGGCGATCATAGGCGAGCGTTTCGCCGGTGCCCAACTGCACCTGTTGAGCCGCCAAATCCGCGCTCTCGACGCTGGTTTGCACAAAGCGAATCTGCGTGCCCGCCAGCAGTTCGGCATAGGGCGGCGCGATTTCCCAGGTGGCCAACTCGCCGGTCACCAGTTCGTAGAGTAAGGGCGAAAAAAGGAAGCGATCGCGCTGGTCGATCAGCACAATTTCAGTCGGCTCGCTGACATTCTGCGGGAGCGAATTCAGCCGTAGGGCGGTGTAAAGCCCGCCGAAACCGCCGCCTAGTATACAAATCCGTTTTGCTGACTCAGTCATAACTGCCCGACGTGATTGCGTTCTCTCTTTAAGATAATGGCCTACCGTGAGGAAGGGGCAGATTTTCGCTGGGGATTCCCGCCTGCCTTGACCAGCCTGCCCATGGCCTGGTCGCGTCACGCAGTTCGTGCCCCCTGGAACGGCTCACCGGCTCACTCGACTGCCTGGATTATCGTCATCGACCACCATGTTCATCGTTGCCTATGCCTGCATTAGCTTGCCGTTAGACCCTGAGGTCGATGCCGCTAGCTTTGGACAGCCGATTGACCGTCTTTATATTGATCACTTCGACGAAATTGAGGGGCGCTCAGCACTAGCGCGTCTGCTGCAAGATTGTCAGCAGCAGCCCCCCGATCGCCTCTATGTCAGACAGGTGGGTGAGTTGGGCAATTCCCTCAGCGCCGTGCTGCAAACGATCCACCAGTTGGAGACACAGGGCGTGGCGATCAGGGCGATCGACGAGAGCTATGTCACCCCAGCTCTCGCTGCCGCTTCCCTCCCAGGTACCGCAGTAGAAGCCGATCCGGCGGCAGCCGAGCGCGATCGCACAGCCCAGCTGGCCGAAACTATCCTGGCGCAACATCGCAGCCAACAGTTACGCGCCGGTCATGCCCGCAACCGCGTCAATATTTTGCCGCCCCCTGGTCGCGCGCCCTACGGCTATCGGCGAGGTCGCTATCGCTATGCCCTCGATCGCGCCACGGCCCCGGCGGTGAAATCTTTTTTTGAGCACTTTATTCTCTACGGCTCGATTCGCGGGTCGGCCCGCCATTTAGAAAAAACCTACGGTAAACGAGTCTCGGCCTCGACGGCTCAACGCTGGTTGCTGCACCCGGTCTATCGCGGTGATTCACGCTATCAAGACGGTCGCGTGATTCGCGATACCCACACGGCCATAATTTCGCGAGAAGAAGCGGCCCAAGTCGATCGCCTGCTGCGCCGCAATCGCAAGCTACCGCCGAAGACCGTCAGTGCGCGGCGATCGCTAGCGGGGCTCGTTCAATGCCAAGCCTGCCAGAGCAAGCTCAAAGTGTCGCGGGTCACCCGACCCCGACAAACGCGAGAATATCTCTATCTGCGGCCCACGGCCTGCGATCGAGCAAAAAAGTGCCGCGCGATCGCCTTTGATGCGGTGCTGGCCCAGACGATTGACGCCATTTGCACCCAACTGCCGCAGGCTGTGGACAATTTGCCAACACCCCCGGTGGGGGCCATTAAGGCAGGTTTGGTCAGTCAGGTGGAGCACAAGCAGCAGGTACTCTCGCAGATTGCTGAGTTGCAGCAGCAGGGCATTTTGGATGAGGCCAGTGCTCAGCTCCGCACCTACACGCTGCAGGGCGAACTCTCAGGGCTGCAGCAAGAGCTATCGCAGCTGCCCCCCGAAAACCTCAAGCAAATCGCCCAAACCCTCTCTTCTCGGGAATTTTGGCAAGATCTTTCAGAGGTGGAAAGGCGGGTCTATCTGCGCGAATTTGTCCGCGCCGTGTGGATTGTCCGCGATCAAGAAGACTGGCAGGTGCAGGTGCAGTTTGTGTTTTAAACGGTGCGGTTCAGGTCATTGATATTGGATTAATTAAGGCACGGGAATCATATGGCGATCCTGCGTGAATCGTGAAAATTCTTGAGTCAGGCATCTTGTTTGTACGGGCATCTTGCCCGTTTGACCCGCATGAACCATTTGGATTGCTATAGGACTTTCAATCCTTAGAAATTTAGATTTCGTGGGCTCACCCAACCGGCACCAGGGGCGATCTCACCTAATCACTGACTGTTGAAAGCTTGAGAACAAGGAAACAAACAAAAATGCATCTCCTCAGTGAAGAAGAATTTCAACTCAGTGCACAGCCCATGATGCAAAAAGTATTTCGAGAAGACAGGGAATGGTATTTCCTCTTTAAAGATGAAATAGATACAAAGAGGATTCTGTACGAGCTTAACCTGTATACATCTCACGGATCTCGTCAAATGCTCCTTTCAGCATTGGTGGAGGCTGCAAAGAGCATAGATGATGAAGCTTGCTATCTCTCAGAAATGCATTTTGGCCCTAAAGAGAGAAAACATGCATGTATACCATTGTCAGAACTTCTTGAGGGATTCACAGCGACATCAGAAATGAGCGAAAAATTAATCACCAACAAACTAAATATCGATTCACCAATTTACTTTGTGATTTACTCAGAGCAGGGGAAATGGGGACTTTTCCCCTCATTCGAGCATTTTGGATTTCTGGGAGGTTCACCTGATTTTATGCACGTTATTGAAAGTAGAGTTCCAGGCCTAGAAGTCCAAACATATGAATTTCTTCAATATATTCAAGGCGAAAATACAAGCAGGGAAATTACAGCCCAGAGTAGGCCAAGGGTTAAATACTTACTTGAGCACATGTACGGTTCAATTAAAGCTGAAAGATTTCTACAAGAAACAGGCTGGTATTAAAAGGTGAAATCGCTGTGTTTACTTGAACGGAACGCTCTCGCCCCAGTAAATTTTTCTCTGTGGAAATTAAATTAACCTGCTCCCCCTACAGACCATCCTAGATCTGACAAATAAGCTTTGGGAAAATGGGAAACCAGGACGCAAACTTGGCGAAACGAGCGCGCAAACGTCGCTTAGTACATCACCTTAACGCCGTGGAACAAGATCACGGTGATGAAGAAATCAACCACAAATAGGCCGACCCAGGTCGTCACCACTGCCGAAGTGGCAGCGCGACCCAAACCTTTGCTGCAGGTGGTTGTGAGCCCCCAGGTGCAACCGGCCAGAGCAATCATCGCGCCGAAGATCACCGCTTTTAGCAGCACCGCAATTAGATCTATCGGCTCTAGCAAGGTCTGCACCGATTCTAAAAAGATGGGGCCTTGTACCTGATAGAAAAAGTTGGCCGCAAAGAGACCGCCGCCGACGCCAAACACCAGCCCCACGATTGTGAGTACCGGTAACATGACGCAGCAGGCGACCACCCGAGGCACCACCAAATAATCGATCGGGTCGGTGCGCAGCACCTTTAACGCATCCAGCTGTTCGGTGATTTTCATGCTGCCGATTTCCGAGGCAAAGGCAGAGCCGACCTGGCCCGCTAAAATCGCCGCCGTCAAAATCGGGGCCAACTCGCGACAAAAGCCCAGGGCAAAAGCGCCGCCCAACGCATGAATGGCGCCAAATCGCGTCATCTCGCGAGCCGTTTGAATCGAGAAAATCATGCCGGCAAACAAGTTAGTCATCAGCACGGGCGTCAGTGCGCCTGGCCCCGCCAGCACCATTTGCTCCATCACTCGGTTACGCCGCACCTTGCCGCGCAAAATCCGCATCAGCACCTGTCCGCCCAAAAACAGTCCCATCATGATGTGATAGGGGAAAGACGGTGTTTTGGGTATACCGTAGGGCGGCAGCGACACCCGCGCCTGACGGCGATCGCTGGCAGCATAGCTGTCAGGAGAACTCAACCGAAAAGGATTCAACATGGATGCACCGATTGCTTCATTTAGAGTGCCTGAGCTGAGCGCTATAACGACAGTTGCTGCCAATTACTTTAAGCGGACGCAAAAGTAACCGATCTTCTCCTCGCCGCTGCCCGCATGATCGCTATCCCAGAAATTCAGGAATCAGACACAGGCTGGCGGCAAGAGTGAGTCAAAAAATAGCATATTGTCGGTCTAACCTTTGATCACGCCCGCGATCACCGATTGGCTGCAACCATTGTTGACCAACGGCGGCGGCGGGTGACAATTGTTAACACATTAATAAGATCTGAAAAAGGTCGCCGGGGCTGGCGCGATCGCTGGTTCTCATCCTTCTCACACTCACAGCGCAGGCAGTCTCTGCAAGGTTGACTGACGGCTTACTCTGAGCTTAGTGCCCTGAGGCCTGCGAGATTGAGTCTCTAGCGAAAGAAAAAGTCGCCGCCCACTTTTTTCGGTTGCCTGAGTTGTGCAGCCCGTCGCGCTTTATGAGCTAGGGGCTGCAAGCTTCTTCCAGTAAGCGCTGTGGGACTTATAGCACTTCTCTGAAACTAGGCTACAGATCTTCCTTTCGACTCCGCTCAAGGAACGTCGACTGAGCAGAGTCGTCAGCCCGACGGGCAGGCCAGGCCAACCCGTAGTGTCTCCGACTGGGAGAAAGCCGACTTGTCTGTGTAGCTGTAATTCGTAGAACTGGGATTAGATGATGCGGGTTCCAGCATCCGAACAGGCTGTAGCAAAACAGTCGTCGCGCAAATCTGGCGATCGCTATTGCTAGCCGCTGAGCAAAAGTTTCGTGTTATGTACCGTGACCCCTAACCGGCCATCCCCCTAGGGGGGATGTTGGCACCGCACTCTGCGATACACAAAAAAAAGTTGCAGCCCGCGCTTTCAAACTGATGCCAGTTTGCTGCTCTTGATTAGTACAGAGAAGTCTGACATGGCAAAACAACGCCACCCATCCAGTCCTCCACAACAGCAGTAAAACGACCTTTCCAACGCTTCTGCCCCTTTGGCTATTGGATTCCCGAGCTACCGGCAAATCGCCTGTGAACTTGCGCTGCAGCCGCCTCGACTCGTTATCGCTAGAGACGCTAATACTCAAAGATTGGCCGCTTAACCCGTGGCTTATCAAAAAGTTTGGATAAGGGGTGGCAAAATACCAAAAAAGAAGTACATTTGAACTAATTTATAGTACATTTGTATTTAGTTGGTGATGCTTCCTTCACTCTGTCCGGTGTAGCCCATGAATTCCTCAGACCTCAGCTCCATTCGAGAACAGCTTTTGGCTCTGCAAAATGAATCCGCTGAAGCCGCAAATTTGCCTGCCCAAGAGTCGCCACCCCCCTCACCGAGTTTGCCATTGCCAGAGAACGAAACCGGTGACTGGCAAGCGGCTGGTCAGAGTGAAATGCTGCAGGCTTTGCGCCAGCGATCGCAATCACCGGCAGAGTCGCGATCGCCCGAGACGGTGGCAGCGGCAAGTCCGATTTCCCCCAGTATCAATGCCTATTTGCGACGCCTGCAAGCAGACGCTGAAACCATTAACGATCTCTACCGCCAGCAGCAGATTGCCATTCACAAATTTCAGCGCACGGTGAAAGGTCTAGATTTTGCGCTGCTAAAACAGTCCAATCAGGGCCGAATTCGGCTCGGACAGTTCTGTGAAATCCAAGACGCCGCCTTGACTAAAGTGCTGCAGGATGAAGCTGGTCGCTACGTTCTCACCGCCGTCGATCTTGATTTAGACACAGACCAGCGGCAGGCATCACAAACTGCTGCCGCCGTTCGCCTACGGGGACAGACGCCCCACACAGTCCCCGAGACCAACTTCGACTTTCGAAACCTGGTGGAAACGCCCTTAGCTCTGTGCGAGCGCGGCTGGCAAAAGCTGACCACAACATTAGCAGACCAGTCTCAACTGACGCCTTTGGATGTGTTGGTGTGGTGTGGCGGCGGCCTGATTGGCCGGCGGGCGCTAGAGCTGTCGCTGTCGGTGGTGCCGGGTCTGTGGCCCTGGCTGGTCGGCATCACCATGGCAGCAGTGGCTTTGGGGCTCTATCGTTGGCTCTTTGCGCCCCGTCGCGATGGGGTATTTATGGCGCGTCTATTTTTAGCGCTGGTGGGCTTGGCGATTGGGGGGCAGCTCTAGGCCGACCCGGCACCTGAACCGGCATCCTGGCTGCACACTGTGCCACCCACATCGGCGCAGAGAGCCGAACCCCGGCGATGGGCTGGCATGGGTTGCAAGCTGACTCACTACTGTTTAATCACAGCTTTTATTGCTCTAGGAGGACTGCAATGTTAAGTCAACCGTCGAAAAGTCCCAATGTTTCCCCCCTGAAGTCTTTGATCGCGGGTGGCGTCATTGTGACGGCAGCGCTCGTCCTGATCGATGTGCAAAATATGGGCGCTTGGCTAGCGCGATCGCCCACCCCGAGCGTGAACGACGATGCCTGCAAAGAGTTTGTGCAGACTGAGGCTACCCTATCGCGCCAGCAGTTGGCCGAACTACTGACCATTCCCGAGCGCGATAGTAAAGAGCGGGTGCGACAGGTGGTGGCTGAGCCCTATTGCCGCATGGCAGGGTTGTCGGTGCGAGCTGGCGTCGATGCCGAGCGCGAAGCCTACCCCCTCGAATTTGATCCCAAAACGCAGATCGTGATTTTGTACGAAGACAATGAATATGCTGGGTATCGCTTTAATTTTGAATAGATTAGAGCGTTGCCTGAGTCGGTCTCCGCACGTTGCCGGGGGGCGTCGGCCGCCTTGGCGGCAGCTCAGTTGTACTTGCTCGCTACTTTTGCTGCTGGGGTCAACCTTGACCAGCTGTCGCGACCAGGCCGTTGCGACCCCCCGCAGCGTCGCAATCGATCAGGCTTGGGAACTCAACCTCGGCAGCATGGTCGAAGGGTTTCGAGTCGTGGCGGGGTTGGGTGATGTCTCGATGCATTTGCGAGGGGCGGCAGTGAGGGCACCGTTTGACGGTGAGGTGCAGCTGGCTGCCGATGGTGACGACTGCATTTTTTTTTCCTCTCCCGAAGTCCCGGCCTATCTGTTTCGCTTCTGTGGCATCAACCGCCCTCGCATCGGTGAGGTCACCCAAGGTCAGTCGATGGGTCGCTCTAATTATCTGCACTTTGCGACAATGCGTCGCCAACCAGAGGGCACCTGGGCCATTGTGGAACCTTCGACCCACGTGCTGGAGCGATCGCTAGAGCGCTATTAATCGCTGACTGCTTGCCCTCTTGCCTATCGGTTCGTAGCTGACCATTGCCATCGTCATCGCCACTGTTTTTGATCGCTCGTTTGCTTACTCTATTTGCCCCTTAATCGTTGAGTCTTGCCATGTCTGCTAACAAAACTGCCCTCACCTTAAGCACCCTGGCGTTAACCCTAGGGTTTGGGACTGCTGTACAAGCAAAGGATGAGATCGCCCTTTCCTTTGCCTTGTCGCCGCAGGTGCAAGACGATGCGGTGACAGCACCCACGGAGGCCAGCGCGACGACATCCCCTGCTGCAGCCGCCCCGGCGACAGAACCAGCGGCGCCGACAGCAGTTGTTGCGGCGATCGCCGATGCCCCCTTGCCGGTCCCCCCCGGGGCTAAAAATCCCCCCATGTCAGGAGATACCACGTGGCCCGCCGGCGTTTATGGCGGCATCGATGCGCTGGCTTTAGGCAACAGCCCATCGGTGGAAGCTTTGCTACCGGCCCCGCCGCCGGCCCCCGCACCCCGGCCAACCCCGGCTGCCACTGCCGTGACGGCGGCACCGGTAGACACGTTAAACCTCTTTCCTCCCGCAGAAATCGATGATCTATTAGCCTTCAGCCTTGATCTCAAGCCTCGGCTGGGGGGGGATGCTGAAGTGCCGGTAGCAGCCGAGCCCGCAGTCAGTCTGGACACCCCGACGGTGGCGGTCGCTCACCCTCACCCCCAACCCTATTCTTGGGATAGCATTCAGAGTCTCTTTGATGGCGGCACTGACTCCCTGGTGGCGCGCGCTGTGGGCAGTGCCGAAGGCACGCGCACCCCAGAAGGCCACAAAAATCCGGCTTATTTTGGCCACACCGATCCGGGTAACCAGGTTTGGAACCTCGGCACTTTCTCTTATCAGCATGGAGCCAGCACGCCAGAAGAGGCCGATGCCAAACAGCTCAAAAGACTGCAACAGCAAACCCAACTTTTAAGTCAAAAGGCCCAAGAAAAGGGCCTCACGCTCTCCCCGGAAGAACTGCTCAACGGCATTGATCTGGCCAACCAGGCCCCGCTCGCCGCGTTAGATCGAGGGGGCTATATCGATTGGCTGCAGGAAGCGCAGGCCTTGGGAATGACTGGTGCAGAAGCAATCGTTTGGGCGCGAACGCGGTCGTTTATTGACCCCGATACGCAGCGGTGGAATGCTCCCGGACTGGGCAACAACATCTACAGCATTGCCCATGACCAAGAGCGCCGGGCGGATGCGATCGCTCGGGCGATGAAGGTGACGGGTTTTGTGGCTCCGATTGTCGTCAGTGCAGTGCCCATCCCAAGCTTAAAGAGCACCGCGCCACCTGAGCCCGCGATCGCCATCGACGTTGCGCTGAATTTTGAGTTTGAGGATTCGTTTATGCAGGCACCAAGCGCGATCGCCCAGCGCGAAGCGTTCCCTGCATCGGGATCAGCCTCAGCTCAAGCCGGCTCCCCCCCCGCACCCAAAGAACCGGCACAGCCAGAGCCGTTAACCCTTGCCGACGATTCACCATCTTCATCGCCGACAGCGGCACCGTCGGCAACCGCATTACCTTTAGCGGCAGTCGCACCAGCGACAGAAGATACCGCCAATTCTGAGAACTCCAGTCAAACACCTCTTGAGACTGCCGATGCGACAGTTCCAGAAGACGTGTCGGCGGTTTCTGGAAACGTCGAACCCCTACAATTTGCTGAGGACGCTGTATTAGAGGCCGCCATCGTACCGCCTGCGGCAGCAGAAGAGAGCGACGACGATGCTGCAGCTGCCGCAGACGTGGCAGAGATCGAGGATGAACTGCCTGACTTGCCCCCTGCCTGGCAGCCAGGGACAAGTCAGCCACTGGCCCAGGAGACGGACGCCGATGAGCAGGCTGCAATGGCTGATATTGCCTCGGCGATTGTCTCGCCAGAGTCTGAGGGAGACTCCACCGCTGATATTGCTGCTGCCTGGGCGCTCACGGGCACAGAACCGGAGTGGCTGTCAGGTACCGAGTCCGGTGAGGCGGCCAGTTCAGGATTTTCGCCCCCAGTCGTGATGGCACCCACACTTCAGTCGCCGCTAGAAAATTTCTCAGACCTGTTGGAGGCCGAAAAAGCAAACGCTGACCGGTCGAAATCTCAACCAATCAGCGCCCTTTCAGAGACCTTGAAATCTCTCGAAGATTTTCAGACAAACGAGCTGTAGGCGATCGCCTTAGCTCTAGAAAGGTACTTAAAAGTAGCCTTACCGACCGCAGGGATTTGGCACTGCCAAACCCTCACCAAAAGTTGTTTGTCCTAGGGAAATTATTTAAGCGCCGACCCCCTATTCACCCAGATCGCTAGCGTTAAAGATAAAAGGCACGCTAGACGACTTGCCGCCGCCGGTGACCAACACCTTAGGCATTTGCGCTCCGCCCGCTTTCCAGGCTTCGATCGCTTCTTTCTGCAGCACCAGTTCGCCCCCCTGAGCTTTCAACGTTTCTGCTAAGAGACGCTGGGCTTCAGCGCGACCTTTGGCCCGGTTGATTTCGGCTTGTGCTTCTTGCTCGGCTTCCTGAGCCACATACACAGCTCGCCGCGCTCGCTGTTCAGCAATTTGCTTTTCCTCAACCGCTTTCGCAAACTCGGGCGAAAACTCTAGATCGACCACACTGGTATCCAAAACGATGATGCCGTATTTGGCCAAGCGCTCGTCTAGCGCTTCGTCAAAGTCGTTCTTCAGATTTTCGCGTTTGGTAATGGCTTCTTCGACGGTGCGTCTTGCTGCCGCAATTTTGAACGACTCTTGAGTCTGAGGCGCAATGATTTTAGACACGATGTTTTCGAGGGTGCCTTGAGTGCGACGAATGGTCACGACTTCACTCGGATCTAAGCGAAAGTTGATGGCAAATCGTGCCGACAAATCCTGCAAGTCTTTGGTCGAGCTTTGCGCCGGGACTTCAAATTTTTGTACCGTGACGTCATAAACATCCACCGCTGAAACGACGGGTGGTTTGAAGTGCACCCCCTCTAAAAGCTCGCCCGTTTGAGCTTTTCCTAAAATGCTCAGCACCCCCGCCTGCCCCGGATTGATAATGACAAAGCTGCTAGAGGCGACTACAAACACGGCCAGCGCCACAAACGCCAGCGCGATCGGCTGCCAACCGAGAGATTGAGATTTCAAAAGAGTCTCCTTAAAAATTGCGATAAACCTTAGCCCTATTGTAGAGAGCCCGCTGCCACCTCACTCCCAGTCATAAGGTTTCCTCAAGCTATATCAGACCCACCGCTGACCTAAAACCGCGATCACGCTCTAGTCCTGATTTCGGGTCGCTGCGATTCCTGCAGCGGTCAGCTTTGCGAACGCCCTGACAAAGCCGTAGAAGCTGCACTTGCCCCGCTCACCAAACCATCATCGCTGGCCGAGCCATCCGCTGATTGAGGCCGATATGGCTTTAGCAAACTGCGATCAAGTCGAGACACTCCACATCGTTGAAGCCTTTACTTGACGAGGATCTCGCTTCCGATTTCCGATTTTTCAACCCCGCTCGCTTGTCCCCAGCCCCGTCGCTCTCTTGCCCCCTCGCTCCCCTACCCAATCAGCAGCTCAAACAGTCCTTCATCAATTTCATAGCCCAGCATTTGGGTCATAAACTTCAGCCGAGTGATTTGATTGCTCTGTTGCTGCTGCAACCATTGCGCCACCACAAAAATCTTGTTCATCACAAAGATTTCCAACGCTTCTGGGTTGTAGCGAATACCATCTTTCGGGCTAAATTGGTGCGGCACCAGCATGGCTGCATAGCGCCCCAGTTCCCCAGCCTCCCAGTCCAGCACAAAGGGCAGCCAGGGATATTGGGCATCGAGTCGAATGAACCACAGGCGAACTTCGGGAATTTCTGAGAGTTCCCTCGGGTCAGCCGGGTCACGGGGAAAATCGATTTCGAAGCTGAGCTTCACTTCCGGATCGAGAATCTTGCCCGGCTCGATTAGCGGGTCGATCGCCGCCTCGGCGGTCGTGATATCTAACTGAGTCAACATAGCTGCTGTGAGCTTGAGGGTCTGAGCCATGGGCGATCGCATCCAATGTCGTTGCTTCCATTCTGCCAGCAACGCCGCCCAGTCAGACAGACCATGCCATGATAGGAAAGTTTGTCGCTACCCATGAGGAGCGATCGCCGTCTATTTGAACTGCGCTGCTTATGTCTACGTCACCCCTGCGAGTTTGCATCACCCTCGGCACTCGCCCCGAAGCGATTAAACTCGCCCCGGTGATTCAAGCATTCCGACAGTCTGCTGATTTTGCCACCCATGTGGTGCTCACCGGGCAGCATCGTGAGATGGTGGCTCAAGTGATGCAGCTCTTTCAACTCGCAGCAGATGCCGACCTCGACATCATGCAGCCCAAGCAAAGCCTGACGGATATTACCTGCCGCAGCCTGCAGGGGTTAGAGCAATACTTTCAACAGCTACAGCCCGATCTCGTGATTGTGCAGGGCGACACCACGACCGCCTTTTCAGCGGCGCTGGCGGCGTTTTATCAAAAAATTCCTGTCGGCCATGTCGAAGCGGGACTGCGCACCGATGACCTCCTCAATCCTTTTCCAGAAGAGGCCAATCGCCGCCTGGTGTCACAAATTACGCGCCTTCATTTCGCCCCGACTGACACTGCCGTGGGTCATCTCGCCAAGTCTGGCGTGGTGGGGGAAGTCCATCAAACGGGCAACACGGTGATTGATGCGCTGCTGACGGTGGCGGCACAAAATCCGCCTTGTGAAATTGACGGGCTCGATTGGCAAACCTCGCGAGTGCTGCTCTCGACCGTACACCGTCGCGAAAACTGGGGCACACCGCTACAAGACATTGCTCAAGGCTTTCTCAAAATCTTGGCGGCCTGTCCCGATACCGCGTTGCTGCTGCCCTTGCACCGCAACCCTACCGTGCGTGAACCGCTGACTGCCGCACTGGGCGAGCACCCGCGCGTGTTTCTCACAGAACCGTTGGACTATGGCCAGCTGGTTGGGGCAATGCAGCGCTGCACCTTGCTGCTGACTGATTCGGGCGGTTTGCAAGAGGAGGCTCCCGGCCTGGGTAAACCGGTATTAGTGCTGCGCGAAACGACGGAAAGACCCGAAGCGATCGCTTCGGGCACGGCAAAACTCGTCGGGACTGATGCGACCGCGATCGCTGAGGCAGCCCTGACCCTGCTTAACTCTCAGGCAGCTTATGACCAGATGGCTAAGGCGGTAAATCCTTTTGGCGATGGGCGATCGGCTCAACGCATTGTCGATATTGTGCGGCAGTATTTCGCGACGGTTTGATCAACGAAGCACGCAAAAGTGGCTATTCAGGAGTCCAGCCCTTTGAACGGTGTTGGAAGCGCAGCCCTGTATGGGAGCAATTGGGACTTTCGCACGTTTGTAGAGCAGTTGTGAAAGCTCCAACATTTCGAGAGTTGACCGGATGGGGGCGATCGCCTCAGTCTCGAATATTCTCAATCCTCTCTGTGCGAGGGCCAATAAGAACAGCTCAACTCGACAACATGCGCTGTAGATTTCACCCTCACTGAGATCGTTTCATCAGATATTTTAAATCCTTGGAATTGACGGGGGCAAGTCTACCTATTTCATGGATTTAGGGAGGTACAGTCATTCTAATCATCAGCTACATTTTCTTTTTCAGAATCTCTGACAAAAATAATTTATTCAAATTTGATGAGTCTAGAAGCATCATTGACCCAAAAAATATCATTTTCAGATCAAGTAAGAATCTATAGAAAAAGTCTAAAAGTGACTCATTTTGTAGCTCAGACAGCAAATTATCTATAGCCACTGTCAAGAAGGGTGGACGAAATTTTCCGCGCGATGCTTACTCATGCCCGTCAACTCCCTCAGCTCACCTCCCAGCCACTTCGACGCCTATACTGAGCGGGTTTGATGGCCATCCTGGCCGTTCCTGAGCGGTCTAGTTGAGGAGCCGCAAACAGGTTGGGTTGGGGCAGGCTAGGAAGCCTACCCAACGGGTTTTCTTTTTCGATCAGGTCGTCTAAAAATCGGGATCAACCTTCCCCAAGATCCAGACACCGCGCTTTTTTTCGTTCACCCCTGTCAAGAGAAGCCGATAGAAGTCAAAATTAAACCCTGCTATTCTTGAAGTAGTCAAAGGCAAAATGTCTCAGGATGATTTGATACTCTTCGTTTGAAAAATATCAGGGATACCAGGTCATGAAACCTAACTTTCTCGTACCGCTTGGCAGCTTTTATTTAGTGACGAGTGCATTGGTTTGGGCGAGTCCGGTCAAGGCTCAAGGCATTTGCTACATGGTGAAGCCGAGTGGTCAGGTCGTCAATTTGGTCGATATTTGTGGGGTCAGTAGCCAGCCGAACGGAGTGCAACCTCAGAGTCCCCTGCCTGATGAAGATATGGTTGAGGAGGCAGTAGAGTCAGAGGCTCCCAGAAGAGACAGAATTATTATTGTCGAGCCAGATTCTTCTGATGATGCGACGCCAGGAGAGACTACTGATTCTGAACCGTCCACGGCTGAGTCTTCTCCCACCGAAGCCAGCCCGGCAGAGAGTTCAGGCCCTACCGTGCCTAATGCCAGAGAAGAAATTCTGGATAGCCTCGACGGTCAAGATGCCGTTGAGTAAAGCTGACCAGATTCTGCGTAGACGATGCTAATAGAACCTGAGGTTTTTGGCGATCGCACCCCTGCGACCAATAAACCCAATGGAGTGCCGATTTGCCCAGCAACAAATGGGTGAGAGTGGTGTGCAGAGGATTTTTAAACCGATGAGCATGCTATGGAGAATGCATGGCAGTCGCTAACCTCGTTCACTACGATCATGCTGACTCGGCAACGTTAAGCGATCGAAAAACTGGGTCAAAAAGCAGCAAATCATAGAGCACTGCTAACTGAACACCACAGCTGTGAGGCTGCGAGCTAACCATGTACCAGGTTGGTTGAATTGTATCAATCAAGGGACAGTTCGGCGATCGCTCATGCCCTCTTGAAATCATCTGACTTCTACTGAACAAACCTTCTGGGCAAGGGGGTTAACGCCATACTCCCAGAGGTAATGTTTAGGGCGAAATTCTGCCAGCGTCGCGATGCCAGCAGTATAGGAAGGCGATCGTCGTTAATAAAATTGGCGAGGGGCTCACGCGACCGGAAGTTTTTGTCAGGATATGACTGTGACTGTTTTTCTGTCAGCAAAGGTTAACCCTGATGCCGAGATTGAACCCAACTCGTCGCCAATTTCTCTATGGCGGGATCGCTATTGCTAGCGGTGTCATCAGCGGTGATGGCTGTAGCCGCCAGGAAGCGCCACCCCAAGCGATCGCGCCCGCCGTCGATCATCCATTAGCCGCCAGTCCAGCAGCGGTTGAAGATTTCTCACTGTCGATGCCAACGCGGGTATTGGGGCGATCGCAGCTCACGATGCCGGTGCTGGGGTTGGGCGGTTCGGCGTCTCCGTTGTCTCGCCCTGGTCAAGCAGCTGAAGCGATCGCCCTGATTGAGCAGGCCTATGCTGGCGGCATTCGCTATTTTGATACCGCTGCCAACTATGGGCCGAGTGAAGAATGCCTGGGCCGAGTCCTTCCAGCGGTGCGCTCGGAGGTGATGATTGGCACCAAAACTAGCCGCCGCGATCGCGATAGTGCCTGGCGAGAGTTGGAGCGATCGCTGCAACGACTTCAAACGGATTACATTGACCTATGGCAGTTTCACGCCATCACCTACGACTGGGATGTCGACACACTGCTGGATGAGCAACAAGGCGCTATTAAAGCGGCGGAAGAGGCAAAAGAGCAGGGGATTATTCGGGCGATCGGCGTCACGGGCCACAACAATCCCGACATTTTTGTCAAAGCGCTGAACCGTTATCCGTTTGATACGGCCCTTATTCCCATCAACGCGGCCGATCGCCATACGGCACGACCATTTATCGATCATGTGTTGCCCGTTGCCCAACGGCACAACACCGGCATTATCGGCATGAAGGTGCCTGCCTATGGGAAGCTGCTAAAGCCAGGAATTCTATCGGGGATGTCGGAGGCGTTGGGCTATGCGCTGTCGCAACCCCAGGTACAGTGCTGCATTGTGGCAGCCGATACCCCTGAGCAGTTGACGGAAAATTTGAATGCGGCCCGAGCATTTCAGACGTTGTCGGGGGAGCAGTTGACCGCGATCGAGCAGCGCACCGCACAAGTCTGGCAAGAAGCGAGCTTCTTTCGCCGTTGGTCTTAGAAGAGGATGGGGCGATCGCTCAACCTTCCTCAAAATCCTCTGGTTTCACAGGCTCCTGAGCTGTGTACCGAACGAAAAGGATAAATACCACCTCGTCTCTAATAGTGAAAAGGATACGAAAAGCACTTCTGCCTTTGCCATAAAGAAGTTGGCGCAATTCATCAGCAAATACTTCATTCTCAAAAGCGAACGAACAGCGTCTTGGTTTTTCCTGAAGGGTCGAAATTGTGTTCATCAAGCCGCGAAACCAGCGATCGACGAAAACTTGGTTGCGCTCCCGGTAAAAGAGATAGGACTGCTCAATCTGTTGTTCAGCAATGGACGTAATCTCAACTCGAAATGTCATACTTTTGCTGCATCTCTTGAGCAAAGTCTTCAACTGGGCGAGTTTGTCCAACGTTTACCTCATCTAATCCTTGCTGAATGTCAGTGAGAGCTTGGTCTTGTTCACCACTCAAGTATTGAGTGAATCTATACAAGGATTTACTACAGCGTATCTGTATCTCAATTTCTTCTTTCGCTGATTCATTGACATGCACAAGTAAGCTTTCTAAATCATGGATTAAGGAGAGCTCAGACAGAGTAATTTCGACAGATCCCAAGTGAATTGACTCCCCTAGGAACTCTCCCCCGTAGTCGTGATAGCCAAAAACAGGATTGGCTTTCTTTGCAGAGTCCCAGTTATTCAAAAGCTCAATTGCTTTTTCTCGATCGTATCTAAGTGTTAACTTGCTACTTCCTCTTATATGGAATCCTTTCGTAACAGCCTCAAAAATTTCTTGTGCTGTTTCGAAATCATCAATATTAATTTCTTCTGGAACTCTAAGATTCAAACCCAACCGCTTATTTATAACGACTAGCCAAATCGCAAATTGATGTATGCACTCCAACCTATCTATAGACTCAAAACTTTCCTTTGGCTGGGAGACTTCAGCTTCAAAGATTGGGATATTCAATTCAAGAGAAGACATCCTCACCTTATGCATTTTAAGCGTAGCCAAACGAAATTCAATCAGCTTCTTAGCTTGTATCAGCTCGATTTTTGAGAAATCAATATTATCAACAACAAAACTAGAGTTATGACTGTCCTTGACTACGAGATTGATACTCACTGGAATAACAGCGCTGCTCAAAGAAAACTCCACTTCTTTTGTTCCAGCTCTAATAACTTTTAGCTTTGCATAACTGATCTCATAAAGAGTATCATTACCATCAAATATTTCAAGCTTGACCGGGATATCAGTATTCGGAAGATTTTTAGACAGATGAAACTCTGTTAGCGTAGGAGATGGCCCAACAAACTTGGGCATCTCGAATTGCCAGTTCCATTCAAACTCTCCTTCTTCGAATGAAGCTTGATGACCTTCTTCAACAAGGCTCTTGAATTTCCGAAGTCCTCTTTGACCTGATTCTGTGTCAGGAAAAGCAAGCTTAGAAAAGCTGACAGGATTGCCTAGCGTTGTTGCGCTAACTATTATAGTTGGCGGATTGGGAGGATTGTTTAGCAGTTGAAAAGATAGTCCAGGGTTCCTCCCCGAAGCTTCATTTAGTAAGTCATCAATATCTTCAATGGGGTTAGAGCTGAGAAGACTTTTGATTTCTTCAAGTTGTCGATTCGTGTGAAGAGCTTGAGCTTGAGTCTCTATTTGTTGTTTGCTAATTCTGTCAAGAACCCTTTCTTGTGCATTACCTTGTTCTTTAATATGTTCTAGCCCGCTCAGGGTTTCTGTTTGTCTTGACAGAGTCTCAGAGGTGAAATAAGTTATAAAATTTTTGTGTTGGCTTATTTCCGCGACGATCTGTTCACTAAAGGACTTGATTAATCGGTCATAAAGCGTTTGTTCATCAATACCAAAATCCCGCATCTCAGTGGAACTAAGTTGCTTGAGATAGTTTTCAAGTGCCGAAGAGGATAAATCTTGGCTCACCAGCATATCTGGAGTGATTTCAGCATTTGCGAGAACTTGTGCAAATGCCACTTTTACTGAAAATACCCCTCCTTGATCAAGATTTATCCCTTCTGCCTCAAAAAGAGACTTAGTTTGATCAAAGATTCGGCGAGCGAGGTCTTCCACTATCTTCTTTTCTGATTGAGAGTAAGGCTCAATTTTTTCATTGATACTGTCAATGATTTCTCCACCAGTTGTCTCAAGGAATATATTCTCACCTGAGAGACTTGCGAGAATAGTTTTACCTATTGAAGGGCCAAGTATTTTGATCAAAAGAGTCAATGCAACGTTTTCAGACAACATGGGATGATGATTTTCTTAAACATCATTTTCTCAAAGGTAGCATTTGCAATAAATCCAAGCCGCCCGGACAGAACGGCTATCTCTAGCTTGCAGCTAGCCAACGTTCAAAGGAACGCCGACTTTCCCCACTTGGTTTGCCTGCTAGCAATCCCTCAATACCGATATGCTCATCAAGAGACGGCCATTCGATCGCAAAGCCATCTCCTAAAAGCTGCCAATCCTGGCGCTCTTCATCGCTGGCGTGTTGCAGACGGGGGTACCAAAACAGCGGCACTAGCAAACTGCGCCCATCTACTAAATCGACAATCAGTTTTTCATGGGTGACTTGAATCTGGGTTGCAAGGGGTTCTGCTTCAAGCGTCAAGGTAGTCATGCCAAGCCTCCAACAAAGTCTGCTCGTGTTCCGCCAATAGCCGAGTAATATCGTTGAGTTCTGGAGCTTTGACGCCTCGATTTTTCGCTAGTGAAACAGGACTGAGCCAAAATTTTGCCGACTGGCGATCGCGCTAGACAGCCTGTATAGTCAGAGCCGCCAATAGATTAGAACAGAATAGATCGACGCCATTACTATAATCCCTGCTCAATTTGGCTAAACTTCAGGTAATAGCCTCAGCTGTTTTCCACAATCCCATGGCAGATCAACCGACTGGCCTCCCCATTCAAGAATCGCTCATCAATGATTCTCAGACCCTCGCCCGGGAACTTCAGATCTCCTGGAGTCGATTGGTCACATTGGCATTGCAAGACTTTATTCGGCGATACCGAAAACGGCCCGATCTGGTTGCCGAGATCAACGCCGCCTATGCGGACGACTGGGATGAAGATGAGAGCCGCTTGCTCCAGACGATGCGGACTAGTCACCGCAATTTAGTTGAAGGGGAATGGTAGTCCAGCAAGGCGATATTTATTGGGTTGATTTAGGCGATCCCATCGGTTCAGCCCCCGGCTATCGGCATCCCCATGTCGTCATTCAAAACAACGACTTCAATAACAGCAACATCCGGACGGTTGTTGTTTGTGCGCTTACTTCCAATCTCAAACGTGCCAAAGCGCCCGGCAATGTCTTGCTGAATCAGGGTGAAGCCAATCTGGCTAAGCCTAGCGTCGTTAACATTTCTCAAGTATTCACGGTCGATCGCAGTCAACTGAATGAAAAGATCGGCACCTTGTCACCACAACGAGTTCGCCAAATTCTGGACGGCCTTTACTTATTGTTAGAACCTACTCACTACGAGGGATAGGCAAAGTCATCCCTATGGACTCGATGCCTGCTAGTAAGCCAAAGCAGAGACTCGTCTAGAATGCTTGCCAGCTAAACGTTCAAAGTTGGCAGGAATGTCATACTAAGGGATGTTCGCCCCCACGCTGCCCCTTGCCCATGACGGCTTCCACCGACTTTCTCGTTAAGCTCAATCCTTCCCAACGTGCTGCCGTTGAGCACTTCTGTGGCCCCCTGCTGGTGGTGGCTGGAGCCGGATCGGGCAAAACCCGCGCCCTCACCTTCCGCATTGCCAACCTAGTGCTCAACCACCGCGTTGACCCCGAAAACATTTTGGCGGTGACCTTTACCAATAAAGCCGCCAAAGAGATGAAAGAGCGGATTGAGGTGCTGTTTGCCGAGCAGGAAGCGGAAGCGAAGCATGGCAAGTCGCTGTCGACACTGCCGCAATACGAGCAAACCAAGCTCAAATCGCACGTTTACAAAAACGTCACCAAATTTCTGTGGATTGGCACCTTCCATGCCTTGTGCTCGCGCATTTTGCGATTTGACATTGAGAAGTACCAGCACCCCGACGGCTATACGTGGAAAAAGACCTTCTCGATTTTTGATGAATCCGACGCTCAGAGCCTGGTGAAGACCATTGTCACCAAGCAGATGAACTTGGATGATAAAAAGTTCAATCCGCGATCGGTGCGCTACGCCATCAGCAATGCGAAGAACCAAAACTTCACCCCAGCAGAGCTAGAGAAAGATCAGCCCAACTACCGGGGCAAGATTATCGCCGAGGTGTATCGCCACTACGAAAAAGCCCTGGCTGAGAACAATGCCCTCGACTTTGACGACCTGATTCTCATCCCCGTCAAGCTGTTTCAACAAAATGAATCAGTGCTGGGCTATTGGCACCATCGCTTTCGCCACATTCTGGTGGACGAGTACCAAGACACCAACCGCACCCAGTACGATCTGATTCGCCTGCTCACCACCAATGGCGAATCGATGGAGCGCTTCAACGACTGGCGCAACCGCTCCACCTTTGTCGTGGGCGACGCCGACCAGAGCATCTATTCTTTCCGGGCGGCTGATTTCACCATTTTGATGAACTTTCAGGATGACTTTGGCGACAGTCTGCCCGACGACGACACTCGCACCATGATCAAACTGGAGGAAAACTACCGCTCAACCTCCAACATTTTGGATGTGGCGAATCACATTATTGAGAACAACACTGAGCGCATCGATAAGGTGTTGCGGGCGACGCGAGGCGAGGGCGAGTCGATTCTCTGCTACAAGGCCGAAGATGAACTGCACGAAGCCGATTTTGTCGTGGGGCAGATTCGCAATTTAGAGTTTCAGCATCCCGAGCTGAAGTGGGGGCACTTTGCCATTCTCTATCGCACTAACGCCCAGTCGCGCTCCTTTGAAGAAGTCCTGACCCGCTACAGCATTCCCTATCAGGTCGTGGGCGGCCTGCGGTTTTACGATCGCCGCGAAATCAAAGACGTGCTGGCTTACCTGCGGGCGATCGCCAACCCGGCAGATACCGTTAGCATCAAGCGCGTCATCAATGTGCCCCGACGCGGCGTCGGCAAAGGCACGATCGACAAACTCGACCAGGCCACTCAAACCCTGGGCAACATTCCCCTGTGGGAAATTCTCAGTGATGAAACATCGGTGAAAACTTTGGCCGGGCGATCGGCCAAAGGCGTCCTTGAATTTGCGCGGCTGATCAAGAAGTATCGCGGCCAGCTCGATCAGTCTAAGGGCTCGGAGATCATTCAAGAACTGCTGGAAGACTCTGGCTATCTGGATGCGTTGAAAGCCGAAGGCACGGACGAAGCGCTGGAACGAGTCGGCAACGTACAAGAGCTCTACAACGCGGTGCTGCAATTTGAGGAAGAAAACGAAGACAGTTCGCTGATCGCCTTTCTCGCTAATGCTTCCCTCGCCTCCGATTTGGATGACGTGAACGAAGCGGGCAACTCGGTTTCGCTAATGACGCTGCACTCTTCTAAGGGCCTGGAGTTTCCCGTCGTGTTCCTCGTCGGGTTAGAGCAGGGACTGTTTCCCAACTTTCGATCGCTCGAAGACCCCGCTGCGATCGAAGAAGAGCGCCGCCTCTGCTATGTCGGCATCACTCGCGCTAAAGAGCGGCTGTTTATTTCCTATGCGCGGGCGCGGCGACTCTACGGCAATCGCGAACCGGCCAGCCCCTCACTGTTTCTCGGTGAGCTGCCGATGGATTACATCACCACGAATGCAGGGATAGGGTTGCCCCAGCGCATGACTACTTCCATCCGCGATGTGCGTCAGAAAAAGGAAGTCGCCGCCACACCCGGCAGCGGTGCCCACGAATTTGACTGGACTGTGGGCGATATTGTGGTGCATGATGCCTACGGCGCGGGAGAAGTGACCCACATTTTTGGCGCGGGCAACAAGATTTGTCTGGCGGTGAAGTTTCCCAATCAGGGCCGCAAGATTATCGACCCCAAACTCACCAAACTGCAGCGAGCAGAGTAGCCTTAATTCTGGTCGTTATGATTAAAGCAAGGTTTGCGTCTAGAGAGGCTCGACCCACACCATGACGGCTTTAACTCTGAATTTACATCCTGTGGCTCAATTGACCCAGGACGCCTTTAAATCTCTCTGTGAAGCGAATCTTGAGGCTAGGTTGGAGCGCACTGCCACAGGAGAATTGGTCATCATGTCGCCAACGAGTGGTGAAACCGGACGCCGAAACCTCAACATTTTGATGCAGTTGGGAGTGTGGAATCAGCAAACCGGTTTAGGCGTAGCGTTTGACTCTAGTACGATGTTTCAACTGCCGAATGGGGCGTTTCGTTCACCCGATGCGGCCTGGGTAGAACTGTCTCGTTGGGAAGCCCTAACCCTAGAAGAACGAGAAAGCTTTTGCCCATTGTGTCCTGATTTTGTAGTGGAACTAAGGTCGCCCAGTGACTCTCTCAAACCACTCCGCGAAAAGAGAGCTACCGGCCAAACCTAGCTGCTCCGAACCTCACCCAAGCTGGGTGAAACGCTGGCGAGGTCTAAGTCATCATCAGCCTGTAACGTGGGCGACGTGCCTTGAAGATGCGCCTCTAGTAACGCCAGGTTACGCACATTTGACTTGAAGAAAGCGTCAAACACGTCGCCTAACAGCGGCACTGCGCCGACCAAAAATTCTAACCCGACGTTCATGGCCATTTTGCCAATCATTCCCTTCGGCAACTGAAACTGCGTTGCCAAAAAGATGATGTAGGCCGATGTCGCGGTTGAGACCACATCACCAACGCCCGGTATTAATCCTACAATCGGGTCTAGCCCCACCTTCAAGCCCAACCCTGGCACTTTGAAAGCCGTATCCATCAGGCGAGTGAGGCGGCGAATACGGTTGAGTTGCTTGAGCTTGGCAGTATTATTCATCGGGCCAAATTATTCGTGTTACTACTATGCCAGCCGCGATCGCGCAATTTCATCCCTCCAAAGCGATAAATAGCCGCCAACCCGATCAAGACTGTCAGCGCCAACCCGATTTTGTACCTGCAACGCCAATCCTAGAGAGAACCCGTTTCAAAGTCCCCTAAAATTGGGGTGTGATTTGCACAATCCTTCAGCGTTTCGCTCCGCTCTCGCGCTGCTCTTCAGTCATAAAACCATGCCCTCCATGAAACTGACCGCCCTCGGCCGACGCTGCATCGCCACTCTGGCGTTAGTGTGTCTATTGATCAGCACCGCCGCCTGTAGCCCAACAGCCATAGAAGATTTACCCCAGCTGGAATCGGTATCGGATCAGCTGCAGCAGAGCGATCGCCCTGCCAGTGTGATCACGACCAGCGACACCCCGGCGGCACCAGACGACACCCCCACTCTCGAACCAGACGCCGCGATCGCGCCCTTGGATGAGCTGAACGATCAGGCCAGCGATAGCGTAGAGACCGCGCCGATAGCTGCTGAGGAAATCATCGAAACCAACAGCCTGGAGATTGAGCAGGTCCTGCAAGCCGAGCAAGCGGCCGCTGCTGCCAAGCTCAAAGCGGCTAATGAGGCCGCCGCCGCCGCTCTCAACGCTGAACTGGAAAAAGCCACTACAACGTTCGATAAAGAGCTCAATATTGTCACCGAAGAAGTCGAGGCAACGTCGCCTCAAGACGACACGTCAGAATAAGCGGTTCTGAAAGTGTTCATTTACGGATAGTCAGACGGTGGCTGTACCGCGTTTCGGCAAGATATCGAGAATTCGATTGAGATTCAATCGCGGTTTTTCGTTTAACTCGAACATTATTCGCTATAGTGGATAAGCCGACGCGGGGTAGAGCAGTCTGGTAGCTCGTCGGGCTCATAACCCGAAGGTCCATGGTTCAAATCCATGCCCCGCCACCAAGCAACTTAAAAGCGCCGTTCACAGTGATTGTGAACGGCGCTTTTAGTATGAACCAGCGGGCCAGACACCGGTTCAGGTTTCTGTTTGAACCGGTGTCAGCCGACCGTGTTAGGCTACTTGGCCGGTACCGGATTGATTTTAGACGCCTGCCCTTGCATGAGCCGGACGATCGCCTGCTTCTCCAATAAGCCCATAAGCTGACCGTTGTCGCGAATCACAGCAAGCACCGAGAGCTTTTGCGCTTCGAGGGTTTGCACAACGTCGAGGAGTGATTCGTTAGAGCGAATGGTGGTGAGTGCCGTTTCGGCTGTCATCACGTCGCCTACGGTCGTCACGGCCCAGCGATCGCGAGACACCGTCTGTAGCGCCTCTACCGATATGGTGCCGACTAGCTGGCCCTCGGTATCCACGACTAAAAATCGCTGCCAGTTGCTCGTTGAGTTCAGCAATACCTCGTCGGCAAACTCTCGCAACGAAGCTTGCTGAGCCACGATGGGGCTGTTGTCGACCAGCGCATCCTGGGCGGTGAGACCATCCAGACGCTGTTGTACTGATGCTGATTGAGCAGAACGATTAGCATTGCTCAGCAAGAACCAGCCGATGAGCAGCGTCCAGCTACTGCCAAACGTGCTGATGCGTAGGATGGCGGCAGTCCCGATGCCGATCGCTAACCAGCCAATCACCTGTCCGGCCCGACTAGCAAACGCGGTGCCCTTATAAGGGTTACCGGTCACCTTCCAAACAATCGCCTTGAGCACGTTGCCCCCGTCTAGCGGCAGACCGGGCAGCAGGTTAAACACGCCTAAGGCCAAGTTGATGTAAGCCAACAGCGACACAATTGCGCCCACCGGCCCGCCCAGAGCGAACACCTGACCCACGGTAGAAAGCAGCACAAACAACACCAGACTGACCACCGGCCCGGCAATCGCCACCTTAAAGGCACCGCCAGGATTATCGGACTCTTTTTCGAGGGCCGCGAGCCCGCCGAACAAAAACAGCGTAATGGAGTTGACGCCAATCCCTTGCTGAATGGCCGCAAAGCTGTGACCCAGCTCATGAGCTAACACCGAGCTAAACAGCAGCAGCGCCGCCGCCAAGCCCAACAGCCAAGACAGCGTACCGGGTAACGTGGGAAAGGCCCCAGACAGGGCGCTGCCGTAGTTCCACGTGATTAGGGCTAAAACTAAAAACCAAGAAACATTGACATAGAAGGGAATCCCGAACAGGTTCCCGACCCGTAAGTTGCCGTTCATGTGGGCACCTCGAAAACGTTGAACGCGGCTTGACCGGTTGCGCTATCAATCCGCTTTAATGTCCTGATTGTAACGAAAGGTTAAACAGGACTTCAGGCGGCAGCGGCGGTAAATTCCGAAGGTCGAGGTACGGGTTGCCCCGCGATCACCACCAGCTGATTTCAGGGACTTGCAGCATCCATGTCATCGCCATTCACACTGCAGGTGAGGTGAACGGGCAGCTGTACCGTCACGGTGGTGCCCGCCTCAGCCGTTGAGGCAAAATGCAGAGTGCCGCCGTGGGCTTCAATGATGCGGCGGGTGATGGCGAGGCCCAAGCCATTGCCGCTCGATTTGGTGGTGAAAAAAGGCTGAGTTAACTTAGGCAGCACATCGGCGGGAATCGGGGGGCCGCCATTGTGCACCGTCACCACCACACAGTCAGGGCCTTCGACCATGGTGCAGGTGATCACCTCATCGGTGGGGGCTGCTTCGCAAGCGTTGCTGAGCAGGTTGATAAACACTTGTTTCAACCGATCTCGATCGCCGGCAATATGGCCCGCCTGATCGAGGCCGCGAGTTTTGAGGGTGCGTTCAGTCGCCACGGGCTGATGGCTAAATTCATCGCTCAGCGTTTGCAAAAATGGCCCCACCTCTAACGGCGCCAGATCTAGCTGCTGCTCACGGGCATACATCAAAATTTCGTTGAGCAGCCGCTGCAGTCGCTCAGATTCTTCTAGCGCAAAAGCCAGGCGCATCTTGGCGCGATCGGGCAAATCCATCTGTTCAAAAGAATGGAGGCCCATGAGGACTGTGGTCAGCGGATTGCGGACTTCATGGACGATCATGGCCGCGAGTTCGCCAATTTCGGCCAGTCGCGCTTGAGCTTGGGCCATTTGTTGGCGGGTCGTGATATCGCGAGCTAGCGCCAGCAGCACCGATCGCCCCCCAATTTCAATGCGTCCCAAACGCACCTCAACGGGAAACTGACTGCCGTCTTTGCGCTGGTGGATGCCCTCACGGGTAGTGGCCTCACCGGGCTGCAGCTGCCAATCATGCTCTAGCTCAGTGAGACTCACCGCTTTTTGCACGTCTGGGACTGACAACTGCAGCAGCTCGTCGCGGGTATAGCCCAGCGTATGGCAAGCCTCGCGATTGGCATCGATCAGGCGGCCATCAGTATCCACGACAAACAGGGCATCGGTGGCTTGGTCAATCAAGGTGCGAAAACGCTGTTCGCTTTCGATCAGCGCTTCTTCGGCAGCTTTGCGCTCGGTAATGTCGTTAGAAACGGAAAGAATGCAGCGTTGACCATCCAAAAAAACGATTTCTGCCGAGTAAAGCACGATGCGGTAGCGCTGCCTAGCGGTGCGAAACCGATATTCTTGATTGCGGACGAATCCTTGTTTTTGGAGGATTGTTAACAGCGCCTCGCGATCGCTTAGATCAGCCCAAAGGGCCAAGTCAGCAGCAGTTTTGCCCACCACGGCGTCGCGGCTCGCCCCATAGAGGCCCAAAAAGCTATCGTTGACTTCGAGCAGCTCCCCCGTTTCAAAAATGCTCAGACTCATGGGGTTGGGGCTGGCATAAAACGATTTTGAAAACTTTTCCTCGGAGAGGCGTAGGGCGGCTTCGGCGTGATCCCGTTCCGTGTTGGCCGCACCGACTTGATTCACCATTTCTTCAAAGGTGGTGATGACGTCGCCCAGTTCATCCTGTCGGAGCTTTTCGCGCTTGACCGACTCAAAGGACAGCGATCGCACATCTTCATTTTGGCGAATGGACTGGCCCGCCTGCCGCAGATCACGCCGCAGGGCTAAGACGGCAGAAATCACCAAGCGATCGAGCACGACCATCGTCGCCCCAGTGACAAATACCGAAATAATAAACACGAGACCCGTGATGCGGGCAATAAAGAAGTAAAACTCGCGCCCGACCCAGGTCGCATCGTGGCGAATGATCAGATAGTATCGTCCCCCGAGAGAGACCATCTGCGACAGCGCATCATAACGCTGCGTGCGCCGGTTATAACGATCGCCACCACTCTGGCTTTGGGCCTGTGATAAGGCAGCCTCAAGAGTTAGCTCTGGGACTTCGCCAAATTCACCGACCGGGGTGCGATCGGTGCGATAGAGCGCGCCTCCTAAAACCACTTCATTGCTCAGCAAGCTTTCGAGGCTGTCGAGCACTTTGGCATCGTTTGCCGTACTCAGGTCGCCCTTGGTGCTGAGTACCCCTTCGGCTTGCGCACCCGACAGCGCCTGCAGATATTCCAACAGTTCGCGCTCGCGACGTAGCACTGAAGGTACGAGGATGATTGCCTCAATCACCACAATGCTGATAAAGACCCAAAATACGATGCGACGCGATAACCGAGCCCGCCATAAATTAGACGGCAGTTCCGGTTTCCTAGTAGGAAGTGGCATAGGCCCGCTCAAAAACCTGTGGAATCAATTGTAGAGGCTGCAGCCCTTCGTCGGTCTTCGCGGGCTGAATCGCTGGTCAGCAGCGGCCAAGAACTGTTCTGAGTTGGGCCTGTCCACTGCCACCTACCCCAGTTGGCCGGCCACATTTGATTTAAGCGTAGAGGGCGATCGCCGCTTTCGTCTGACAAGAATAGGCGGCAAACTCGCCGATAAAAGCCGTATGGGTGACCAGTCCCGTAGCGTCATCCCACAGGTGGAGGTGAAAGGCGGGCGGCTCCATCACTAGGGCGGGGGGTTGGGCTTCGCTCAGCTTGAGGGCAACTTGATGGGCGACGCTAGGCGCCACACTGCCCACGGTACCGGCCCACATCGTTTGAATCGAGCGGTGCAGGTGACCACAAGCCACCCGCTGCACATTAGGATGCTGCGCGATGAGATCGGCGAGGGCTTCGTTACCCCGACAGCGAGACTGATCCATCCCCAGCAGGCCAGTGGCAAAGGGCGGATGGTGCATAAAGATGATGGTCGGCTGATGGGGTTGAGCAGCCAGTTGCGCCTGCAGCCAAGTCAACCTTTCAGCATCCATATCGCCATAGCCGGCGCCATCGACCAACGTGTCGAGCACAATAATGCGCACCGGATACTCTTCCAGCACGTAATGTACAAAGCCGGTGGGGGGCAAGTACGGCAAGTCGGGAAACACAGTGCGAAAGGCCGTGCGATTGTCATGGTTGCCCATCGCCAAATACAGCGGGGCGCGCAGCGGGGCCAGCAGCGCTTTCAACATTTCATACTCAGCTGCGGTGCGCTCATCGACTAAATCACCGCTCGCGATCACGAGATCAGGTTGCGGCTGCAGACGATTGAGCTGGTCGATTGCCGCCGCTAGTAAACGGTTCGTATCGACAATGCCGTAGGCCCGCTGGCCTGCTGGCTGCACGTGCAGATCCGATATTTGCGCAATGATCATGGCGACAGTCTCCCTCCGAGTGCTCTTCGCCAGGGTAACTTTTCGCCTTAGTTTTGCACCAGCATCTGGCAGACCTCGGCGGTGTACGCCGACCATAAACGCTTACCGAATCTGTCCTGATCTTGGCCCAAGCCTGCCCGCAGGGCTGATCAGAGGCCATCAGCAGGCTGTTCAACCTCATCCTCAACCAGGAGAAGTACCGCAGGCGGTGAGGCCGCTCTGAAAACAACCTGAATTCGGTGCATCGTTGGGAAGGGCGCGATCGCCTTTATGCACCGTGGCTCCAAACAGGCCAGACGATTGGCAGCAGCGCTATTGCACCTCAGTGTCAAACTCTTCGTCAAAGCCGTCAGCCAATTCATCAGGGCTGACCAGCGATGACTCTTGCTCACCGACCGCCATTTGCAGCACCATCGGTTGTCCGCCTGCCTCATGGTATTTGTCGGCCCACGCGCGAATCGTTTCGTCTAACTCGGCGATCGCATCGGGTAGCTTATCGGTCGGAATATCGAGTTCCTCTAAGATGCGGATGGTTTTGCCCTGGCGCTCCGCCCAATCGCGCATGATGCGAAAATAGCGGGCCGTATCTTCCAACATGATGAAAGTACGTTCTTCTTGATCCGCCGGCGAATAGGAAGGCCGCATAAGGGCATAAAACGGCATGCCCCAGGGCGAATCAATGCGACTCACCGTACCCGAATAAATCAGCCGTCGCCGAATATGCTCGGCCAGCGCTTCACTCAGCAGGCTACGCCGATCAGGTGGAAATTCTTCTTGCGATCGCTCGTGCAAAAACTCAATCAGCTCTAAAAACTGGAAGGCCGTAATCAGCTGAGCATCCGGCACTCCAGCGGGCAGCTTGCGTTCTAAAACGCGCTTTTCTTCGGAGGTCAAACTGGCCCCCGCAATGCGGTGTGTGCCCGGCTGCCAAGCGTAGCGATCGAGCCACACGTAGGGAAATTGGATTAAATAACGGGGCTCTTGTGACCCCAACATTTTTAAGAGTCGGCCTTCGGTGAGCGCTTCTTCGAGCTCGCCGACGATCGCCTTGACTCGCTTGGGTTCAATATGGTGTAGATGCCCGGTCATGCGCAGGTTTTCACCCTGCTCAACATAGGTCATATAAATTGCACATTTGGCCGCTGTGGCAGCGGCATCTAAGAAAGCGCCGTGACGATGTCCGCCCGTTCGCATAGCGCTGAACGCAATATGTAAGAGAATTTGATCGATCGCACTGGGACTCAGCTGACGGACTAGATCCATATCGTTGGTAACAGACTCTGACGCACTCAACATAACTCGAAACCCAATACCGCTAATAGGTTTGACTTAAAGACAGAACGGCTGAAACCAGCCAGTTGCTCTACCTAGCGATCACAGAGCCACAGGGACTGCATGACCTCAAAGTGTCGAAAAATCGGGAAGCCTATTTGCGGAATCGCTAATGATGCTACTACCCTTGGGGGTTTTTGGGGAGTGGGGGATGCTCTCTGAGACCTCAAGACGTCAAAAGCCGTTGTCTTGAGCCCCCGAGACAGGTGTTGTCCTGACTCCCAGAGCGCGATCGTGAATCGCCCTCAACACATCATTTCAGCAATATCCGACAAACATTGGCATCACAGTCGTGGCCGCTGGACTCTAGGGAGCCGGCTGCAGCCAGCGGGCGCAGCTAGACAAATTCGGGGCGGCTGAGACCGCGAGGCGATACCCGGCCACTGCCCCGATAGGCCACCGCTCGGGTATCAGGGCTCTGGTTGTCGATGCGACCGCTCCCGCGATGGCCGACTTTCAGTTCGTTCCGCTGCTCTAACCGTCCCGTGCCGCGATAGGCGATGCCTTCTAAAGCAGTCATCGCCTCTGGCCCTTGCGTTACAATGCGCCCGCTGCCCCGGTGACTGGTCTCGTCGCGATCACTAGCCTCAGCGAGAGACAACGCTCCTTGAGGAGCAATGACGCTGGTGCTCAAGCAGCCTAGGGCGGCTGCAGCCAAAAAGTATCGAGTGATATTTTGTAGACAAAACATGTTTGACGACCCCTCTGTGTGGTTCTATCTCTTGTTTCAGAGAGGTCGATTGTTCCTCAGGAAAGTTTATCTGCGTAATATTTCTGAATCTGGCGAATGGGCTTTTATTGCTATTACTTGAAGCCAGCCGGCAGCCCAGTTGGGATAACCCTGGAGCGCGATTAATTGCGAGGCTTTGAATTGGCTGATCACCTGATGGACAGCTGGATCAAGCGTCACCACATCCAGCACCTGAGCGTCGGAAAACTGTAGTTTTGCTTGCCAACTTCTCCCGGTTGCGCTGATCTTTAAGGTTCCTTCAAACTCATAAAGTTTCGGGATCGCTTCCGTAGATCTGCTCAAAAACTGCGGGAATGAAAGGCCAACAGAAGTGGTTTGAAAAGAGTCTTCTGGATGATTTTGGTAATACAGTTGCCGCGATCGCCAATCCGGATTAGCGGGTAAATTATCGACTAATGGCACGACTGCAGCAGGCGCGGTGGGCTCATTGAGCAAGGCCGATTGCAGTGTCTCCACCGCTAACTCACGCGGTTCACATCCCCGTTCGACACAGAGCGCCGCGGCCATCCCGGCCGCTTGACCAATCCCCAACACCACAGGCTGCAGGCGGGTGGCGCCATTGGCAATGTGGGATACCGAGATGTTTTTGTCACAGACGAGTAGGCCCTCGATCGCCGCCGGCACCAAGGCTTCATAGGCAATGGTGAACGGCGTTCCCGTCCAACGACCGCCCCAGCGATCAGCTTTCGGGGCTAAGGGCAAGTCAAAACCGGGATAGTGATGATCGTTGGGATAGTTGCCGATCGCGATCGCACTCATCTGCCCGCTGGCGTTCACTGGCAACGCCGCCGCTCGCTCACCGGGCAGGGGCAAAATATCGCGCTCAGTCACCGTGGTCAGCCCGATCAGCCGACGGCTCTCGCGATGATAGGGCATGAGGGCAAAAGCACCGCCCCCCAACTGACCAGGGATTTGCGGAAAGGCCGTGGTCGCCAACCCGTATCGCGGTCCCAACATTGACTGCATAAAGTAGGCAAAATTTTGGCTGTGGGCGATCGCTTCTGCGGCCCAGGCGCGCTGCTCAGCCAGGTTACCTACTAGACGCTGGAGCCCCACCCCATAGTCGTTGCCCTGCTGCGGCCAATTGAGCATGAACTGCCGCTGCGGCAGCTGACCATAGGTCAAAAATCGGTCAGGGCCATAGCCCTGCCAGGCGGCTTGAAACTGACTCGGGTCGTAGTCAGCCGTCGGCTTAATCAGCGGTGTCGCTTGACCGGCACCATCATCCTGCAGCAGCACGACCCACGTTGGCGACTGCACGGGATAGGTTTGAATAATCTTGTGGAGCGGATCACGCGGATCGGTTAACGATTGCGGGGCGCTGGGTTCTGAGAACTGACGCTGCTCTTCCCAACCCCAGCGGTGAGGCACCTCACCCAAGGCCAGCAAATCACCCAGCTCAGTGCCATCTAGGGTGATTTTGGCGTAAACAGTGAGATCGTCAAATCGCACCCCCTGCACGCGATCGCCCTGACGTACCACCGCCTTCGGTGCCGGGCCGATAATCCACCTTAAGTTGGGTAAAGCGTTAACCCAGTCAGCAAAAATCGCCGCGCCCACCTTAGGTTCATAGGTAAAGAAGCTGACCCAAGCATGATCTAAACCGCCGGGCTGTCGTCGCTGCAAGGCGCGCAAAAACGCTCCCCACAGGCCGGTTTGCCACGCTCGCAATTCATTGCCGTCAGGCGCGGCGACCCCGGCGGCTGTCAACATGCCTCCCAACCAAGGTAGTTCGCTGACCAGCACTGTCTGCGCGCCGCGCCGCGCCGCCTGAATGGCGGCGGCTGTGCCCCCGGTACCGCCCCCCACTATGAGGACGTCAGCCATGATGGTTTCAGGGGACACAGAGGATTCCTCCAACGTCAGCTGTAGTGGTTTCAGAGGGCACAGGGAACGCTTCTACAGATCCCAAAAGGGGGCAAAGCCCGCCCCACAGATAGTAGAACAGCCTGTCTCTAGCGGCTATTTATAAGCAAAAACTATCCCACTATTTTAAGAATCTGTGTGGATCTTTGGCTCCAGTGAGGGTTGATTACTGAAATTGCAGCATAAACTAAAAGATATGGTTCCTCGAAGAGGCATAGAGCCCAGTCTAGGAATCAATGGAATTATCGCAGCTGCCACAACACCTAAAGCTGTGCTGTTTCTATTCATAGATCAACGAATCCAGGTGTTTCCGTCGCTGACTCTCAGCAGTCAGCTCAGCAACAGACAACCATTGGTACTCATGAAGCGAAAACCATGAATAAATTTGAGTCAAAAAAATCTCAGCCCATTTCCGAAGCTGATGAGGGCTGGCTGGTGCAGGTGTATGGTCAGAATCGCCGGCTACTCTGTGTGCTCGAACCCTCTCACGGCTGGATCTTTTTACTGGGCTGCGGCGCCGGTATTCTGCTGGCGATTATCTGGTTTAACATCGCCCGCTACAGTGAGCCGATAGAGCCCGTGCCGCCGACCGAAATTCCTCAGATCCAAGTTGACTGACGGCCTCAAAAAAATCGGCTGGTTCTGCTGGCTGACGGCGATAGGAAGCCTTTCGATACGAACAGGCAGACCCTTGCCGGGCGATCGCCCCGGTGCACTAGCGGCACCTTTCCTTCCAGGCATCGCGCCGGTCAATGGCGCGTGAATTTAGCCCCGTCAATCGGTCTAGTAGTCACTTCAGCGACTGCCGTGTTGCACAGGACGCAGGCCAAGCCAGGGCAATTGCTATCGGTTTTGCCAGGGGGAGATCTTAAACACCAGCAGCTCTTCCCGGTCAGTTACAGCAGCCAGTATGGTGATCGCTTGGAGTGGATGGTGGCCTCAGGAACGCGATCGCAACTCCGCAAGTGCTGCTGGGGGCCAAGTCGCTAAGTTGATGACTCAAGAGATACTGGTTATGGCACCGCATGCAGTTGGCTAACGGCTGCCGATCAACAACTGGATTATCAAAGAGAGTTCAGGGTGCCGGGTGGAAGAGGACCGATCGCGGCAACCAGTCAGTCATCGAATGGTCAAACCGGGCCAGCTTTACCCACTGAGTCAACACAGCCAGCGGGGTGAAATCAGTAATGATGTTGCTATAGAGCGCTAGGCTGGGCAATCGCCTGCGGTGGCGATAATCAGGGGTTCCTACCTGCGATCGGTGATGCCCGCCAGCGAGTTTGAGAGACCACAGGCCTGAGCAGTCCGCAGCAGAGTAGATCGGCACGACCCGCAGAATCGACGGGCTCAGATAACGTAGTAGCCAATGGAATGCTTGCCCAGGCTTCACGCGATTTCATCAGCTAGCCGTTGGGATAGCGCGGCCGCCAGTCTGGTGCGGACAAGACTACAGCCCCAAGGGCTGATGCGCTGGGAATCAGAGTACTCCTAGGTGTCCTTAGTAAAGTGGCCAACACTATAGACAGTTGCGCAATTGCAGAAGACCTCTAGCATCTCTGTTTGCATTAAGCGAAGGAATGTTTACGCCTCGAAACAAAAGCAGAACTTATGAATGAAATTTAACATTTCATTCCGGATTCGCCTGCCCGGTCGCCTGATTCAGCGAGTTCAATGATAGAGTTGGACACATGAGGAAGCAATTCTTCATTGATTTGAATCTATGGAGGTTGAGACGCATCGCGCTCGCCTTCTCCCTCGTTCAGAGAACGGCCATCTCTGGACATCCTGTCGACAGGTTTTCGCGCAACACCTGTGCTGTAGGGGTGAAGCGCTTCACCCCTATTTTCTTCGACTCTCTAAAGCTCATTTATCACCATAATCGCTCCTCTTTAGAGGAGGCTGAGGAAGGAGGAATTACCCGTGGATTTTCTGTCCGAATTTTTTACGCTCTTTGTGGGGAAGTTGCAGTCCCCAACGCTGGGCTTTCTGCTGGGGGGCATGCTCGTTGCCGCTCTCGGTAGTCGACTGACAGTTCCCGATGCGGTCTATAAGTTCATCGTCTTCATGCTGCTCATCAAAGTTGGCCTGAGCGGCGGCGTTGCCATCCGCGATGCCAATCTGGCGGAGATGCTGTTGCCCGCCCTATTCGCCATGATCATCGGCATCTCGGTCGTATTCATTGCGCGTTTTACGTTGGCCCAGCTGCCCGGTGTCAAAACCTTTGATGCCATTGCGACCGGCGGCTTGTTTGGTGCTGTGAGCGGCTCGACTCTCGCCGCTGGCATCACGCTGCTGGATGTAGAAGGGATTGAGTTCGAGGCCTGGTCCGCCGCCCTCTATCCCTTTATGGATATCCCAGCTCTGGTGACCGCGATCGTCTTAGCGAGCCTTTATGCCGGCAAACAAAAGCGCGAAAAGTATCTCAAAAACGAAGAGTATCTCAGGAAGGAAGAATATAGCGGCATGCAGCCCGTTGCCGCTGGTGGATACTCCAACGTTGACCCGCGTGGTGCAGCCGATGGATATCCTAGTGAACCGGGCGGTACCGGCGGCGGAGCTTCTAGCGCCTCGGGCGGTGCGCCAAGTGGGCAGGTCAAGATCTGGCCCATTATTAAGGAAAGCCTCCAAGGGTCTGCCCTCTCGGCTCTGCTGCTCGGTCTCGCGCTCGGTATTCTGACTGATCCTACGCGGGTCTATGAGGGCTTCTACGATCCACCATTCCGCGGTCTGCTATCGATCCTCATGCTGGTAATGGGTATGGAAGCTTGGTCCAGGCTGGGTGAATTGCGCCAAGTAGGTCAGTGGTACGCCTTATATGCCGTAGTGGCGCCGTTACTCCATGGGTTTATGGGCTTCGGTCTCGGCTACATTGCCCACATCACGACTGGTTTCAGCCCTGGCGGCGTCGTACTCTTGTCTGTGATCGCCGCCTCTAGTTCAGACATCTCTGGACCGCCGACATTGCGCGCTGGCATTCCTAAAGCTAATCCCTCCGCCTACATCGGCTCGTCTACAGCGGTCGGCACACCGATTGCTCTGGCTATCTGCATCCCACTCTTCATTCAGCTTGCTCAGGCAACGATGGGAGGTGGCTAATCCTGCATGGCTACGGTCTGCCGGTCTCCCCTGAACCGGCACCAACGCGGCAGCTAGATCAATGCATGATCGCTCGGTGTTGCCGCTTCCCTAAGGTTCCATATCGTTTAATAAATACACGCGTAAGGAGGTAACTTACATGGCTAAGCCAGCCAAAAAGCTTGTTATCGTCACGGAAAAGTTGCTGCTGAACAAAATTGCCAACATCATTGATGCAGTCGGGGCAACCGGTTATACGGTGTTGGAGACTGGCGGTAAAGGCAGTCGCAACATGCGCTCGTCGGGACAACCCAGTGTCTCCGATACGACCTCAAATATCAAATTCGAGGTGCTCACCGACACACGGGAGATGGCGCTGACGATTTCGGATAAGGTCGCAGCGGAGTTTTTCGAAGATTATTCAGGCATCGCCTATATCTGCGACGCAGAGGTACTGTACGCACACAAGTTCTGTGGGATAGACGGCTGTTGAGTCGAGACGACACAGACACCCAAAAGCCGGGGGCATGCCCCGGCTTTTGGGTGTCTGTGTTGCATGCCCGTGATCCGTTGATGCTGGCGAAGCAGACTGCGATCGCCCGCTCGCAATCGCCTCCCTCGCCCAAAGCTTAGCCCACCAAGCAGTTCATCAAGAGAATTCAGCCGCCGCTAGAGATCGCCAAGTCTGGTTAATTTGGCACGAGCATTGCTGCCGGGTGCCATAGCAGTCTTTCCGCAGTAGCCTGGCGATCGCGGCAGTTAGCCCCTCCAAGACTTATGGACAGGAGAACGCCTCATGCTTAGAGGAGCGATAGTCATACATGACAACGGTCCATCGAGCCCACTTATGGAGCCTCAAACATAAGGCGTCACGTCTTCACCGCAATCGTCAGCGAGATAAGATAAGGCTCGAAACCGCAGCCCAACCAGCTGTTCGTAAAGCGGATTCAACTTACACATGGGCGGAATGTGAACAATCTTACGCTTGAACAGCTTCACATCGCGTTCAAAAGGGCACTGCGATGGCACCAGCTTACAGATAAACCGGGCGAGCCGGGGGTCGTTGACCTGCAACTGGTCCAACCACTCCTTCGCCGGTTTCAAAGGCTCTAGCCCCGGCTCATCGCCCCGGTTGAGTTCGCCTGCGGCTGAATCTTGAACGTTGTATAACGTCGATCGCACGGAATCCAGGAGCTGAGCTTCTAAGCCCACCGCCGTACAAAAACTATGAAGCAGGTGATCTTCTTCAGTGGAATAAACACCATCGGCCAGCGCGACCATGACTGCCGTCCGCAAGAAGTTCTCAGCGGCTTCGGTTTGTTTCCCTAAAGTTTCGGCCAGTTCCGTCGGCGAGATCGGCTCTAGCGCATCAAAAAATCCGATGTTAGGGGCCAATTCCTCTTGCGTCATCGCCGTAATCAGGCTTTTTTCTTCTTCATCGAAGTGTCCATCAGCCCAAGCAATGGTGAGTAAACCTCGAAACCAAACCTTGATTTGCTCAGGCGTGTACGGAGAATGAATAGTGGATGGCATAGGTGATTATCAGGCTAGACAGCAACAGCAATGCTGAAATGCGAACTAATTGTAGCTTTCCCTGTCAAGGGGGAGGAAAAACCGGCGAATTGAATCACGATTGTTCGGCAATTACGCTAGGGCGGCCTCAAGACTTACTCAGTCTTTGTCCGAGGACTGAGCCCGTTTGCCCGGTAAAGACCCATAGCATCGCCCTCGCGCCGTCTCGCAGGCCGCGCACCAGCGGTTCTGATGCGTTGTCATCAGAGGGCACAGGCAACGGTTGAAAGGTAATATCATGGCGACCTAATACGACCTGAGCGATGATGGCCGCTCGTCGCATGTGATAGTCAGAAGTGACTAGATAGACACTTTCAACGCCTGATTGCTTCAGATCTTCCACAATGGTGGTGAAGTTAGTGACGGTATCTACGGCACGATAATCGAGACGAACCCGATCAGAGGCCACATCTGCCTCTTGAAACAGCCATTGCGCATACTCAGGATTGGTGCCGGAGGAAACCCAGACCTCTAGGTCAGGATGTTCACTGGCAAACTCTGCGGCAAAGTGCTCTCGTTCTGGCGCACCGCCTAGTACAAGAATGGCCTGGGGTTCTCTTAGCTTGGCTTTTACTTGGCTTTGTCCCAACCAAGATAAAGGCACCAACAACAGCATTAGTCCGATGCGCCAATGCCATCGCGATCGCCGTTTCCTCCGCATAGATCAACCCAAATTGGTATCAAAAGAACAATTATCTCAAGATCAACAGGATAACGCTTAAATCAAGTGGCCGGAGCTTAAATTTTTCAAGAAATGCCCTTGATAGATGACCTGGCCGGATGCAGCGATGCCACGTCGCGCGAGCGCTTCTGCCGGGCGATCGCCAGATAGTTCAACCAGATGCTGACTCAAATTGTGAAACGCCTTCAGATCAATCATCTACATCCCCATCTTGGGGCACCTTGTCTGACGAGAACGAGACCTACTGGCAGCGCGAAATCAAGAAATGTGGCTGCAGCAGAATCGTTTTGCCAACGCCGTGCAACACCCCGCCTCGACTCAAAGGAGAAGCCCGATGAACGGGTAATCCCAATTCTCTGCAACTGGACTACAGATCTTCCTTTCGACTCCGCTCCAGGAACGTCGGCTGAGCGGAGTCGTTCGCATCGCGTCTCCCCGAGGGAGAAAGCCGACTTGTATGTGTAGCTGTAATTTGTAGAAATGCCATAAGATGCCTGGCCAGACGATACTGACAGAAAGCGCCATTGAGTCTGATCAAACAGAAACCGGCAAGCCTTGATGACCTCAAGACTTGCCGGTTTGTTCATGAATTATGCAGTGATAACGCTGAACGATCAGCCCATAGAGGGCGACTTACGACTCATATCGCGAACCATATCTTTGAACGGCGACATACTCGGGCCAGGGCGGCGACGCGGCGACCGATTAATTCTCGGGTTGACCAAATAATCAGTGGCAAAGTTAGTGACCAGTGGCGCTTGAGGCTGAGTGACTGCTGTCGGTTTAACGGGGGCAGCCGCTGGCTTCGCGACGGCTTTCAGCGCAGGTTCCTGAGAGGCGGTCGAGGCTACTGCCGCAGGTGGGGCGGGAGCAGGTTCCGCAGCGGGTTGGGCCGGAGCCGTTGCGGGGGCACTGGCTTCGTCCAGCTCCATAAAATACTCACCTTTTTTGCCAATGCCAAAGATGCCAGCAATGCTGCCAAAGATGCCACCGATCAGGCCAAAGATGCCACCAAATACCGTTTTTATCAGGCCCATATGAGTTCTCCAAACTGCCGATGATTGCGAATTATCAAGCTGAGGCTTAAGGAATCTATCATCCTGCAAACCTATGTCACTCATTATTCAGGGCAACTCAGCGTCTAGCAAGCTATCTGAGAATCGCCTTTAACAATGTTTACAAAAAAGTAAGGGCAGCCCCTAAAAGAGAGCTGCCCTTACCGATGCTAGGAACGATGGACAATGCCTGCGTTCATTCCGGCTTTTAGTCAGCCGCTTGAGTTAGCAATTCACGCCGCTCACCGGGTTGGATAACGACTTTGCCCGTGTCATCAACATCCACCGATGCGGTGTCACCTTCACCGAGGCGACCAGACAAAATCTCCTCAGCTAGCGTGTCTTCTAGCAGGCGCATGATGGCTCGACGCAGGGGTCGAGCACCATAACTGGGGTTGTAGCCCTCTTCGACCAAGCGGTCTTTAAAGCGAGCCGTCACCTCCAGCTCAATACCCTGCTCCAACAGACGCCCAAAGACTTCCTTCAGCAAAATATCGGCAATCTCTTTGACCTCGTCCTTAGTGAGCTGGCGGAAGACAATGATTTCATCTAGCCGGTTCAAGAACTCAGGGCGGAAGTACTGCTTCAGCTCTTCGTTGACCAAAGACCGAATACGGTTGTATTGCGATTCTGCTTGATCATCTTCAAAGTCGAAGCCGAGGCCGCCGCCGCCTTTCTCAATAACTTTAGAACCGATGTTAGAAGTCATGATCAGCAGCGTGTTCTTGAAGTCAACCGTCCGACCTTTAGCATCAGTTAGGCGACCATCTTCCAGAATTTGCAGCAGCATGTTGAAGACATCGGGGTGTGCTTTCTCGATTTCATCGAACAGCACTACCGTGTAAGGCCGTCGCCGTACTGCTTCAGTGAGCTGGCCACCTTCGCTGTAGCCGACATATCCGGGCGGTGAACCGATGAGCTTGGAGACCGTATGGCGCTCCATAAACTCCGACATGTCGAGGCGAATCATCGCCTCTTCAGAGCCGAAGAAGTAAGCTGCCAACGATTTTGTGAGTTCGGTTTTACCGACCCCGGTCGGCCCCGAGAAGATAAAGCTCGCAATGGGACGATTGGGATTCTTCAGCCCGACTCGCGCCCGTCGAATCGCACGGGAAATGGCTTTCACCGCTTCGTCTTGGCCGATTAGCCGCTGATGGAGGGTGTCTTCCATATGCAGCAGCTTTTCGGACTCGGACTCGGTGAGCTTGCTGACCGGTACGCCAGTCCAAGAGGCGACGATTTGAGCAATGTCTTCCTCAGTGACGGAAGGCATATCTTCACCGCTTTCGTCATCGGCCTTTTTGTTTTGGGCGATGCTGCGAATCTCGGCTTTAATTTCCATTTCGCGATCGCGCAGCTCGCCAGCCGTATCAAAGTCCTGAGAGCGCACCGCATTGTCCTTATCTTTAAGGACTTGGCGCAGCTCCTTATCCAGCTCTTTGGCTGCCGGTGGCAGTTGCGAGTTGATCAATCGCACCCGTGAACCGGCCTCATCAATCAGGTCGATCGCTTTGTCGGGTAGGAATCGATCAGAAATATATCGATCCGCCAGTTTGGCGGCCGCATCCAAGGCGTCGTCGGTAATCTTCAGCTTGTGGTGCTGTTCGTAGCGATCGCGCAAACCATGCAGAATTTCGATGGTTTCTTCGATGCTCGGTTCACCCACCATCACCGGCTGGAATCGCCGCTCAAGCGCGGCATCTCGCTCGATGTGCTTGCGGTACTCATCAAGGGTGGTGGCCCCGATGCACTGCAGTTCACCACGAGCCAAGGCCGGTTTGAGAATGTTAGCGGCATCGATCGCACCCTCAGCAGCCCCCGCCCCAATCAGGGTGTGTACCTCATCAATCACTAAAATGACGTTACCCGCCGAGCGGATTTCGTCCATGATTTTTTTCAGGCGCTCTTCAAACTCACCGCGATACTTGGTGCCGGCGACCAGCAAGCCAATATCTAGCGTGACGACCCGCTTCTCTTCGAGAATGTCGGGAATATCGCCGTTCATGATGCGCTGGGCGAGCCCCTCGGCGATCGCCGTCTTGCCCACGCCAGGCTCACCGATGAGCACTGGATTATTTTTAGTCCGCCGACCCAAAATCTGGATTACGCGTTCAATTTCTTTTTGGCGACCCACCACGGGGTCAAGCTTACCTTCCCCAGCCATCTGCGTCAGGTTGGAGCCAAACTCATCAAGTGTGGGAGTTTTGGTGCGGCCTTGCCCCCCACCCGAGGAAACTTCTGCGGTCTCACCAAGCATCCGAATCACCTGCGTCCGCACCTTAGAAAGGTCGACACCAAGATTCTCTAGAACGCGGGCAGCGACGCCCTCACCTTCGCGAATCAGCCCTAACAACAAATGTTCGGTGCCGATGTAGTTGTGTCCCAACTGACGAGCTTCCTCTAGGGAAAGCTCTAGCACCCGCTTAGCGCGTGGTGTGAAGGGAATCTCAACGGCAACAAAACCAGAGCCGCGACCAATGATTTTCTCAACTTCAATACGCGCATCTTTGAGATTGACGCCCATTGACTTGAGCACTTTGGCGGCGACCCCCGTGCCTTCTCCTATAAGACCAAGGAGAATTTGCTCCGTTCCCACAAAATTGTGGCCCAAGCGGCGGGCCTCCTCTTGGGCGAGCATAATGACTTTAATGGCTTTTTCTGTGAAGCGTTCAAACATTATTTGAAATCCAAAATACCTGCTGGGCGCTGGTTACGGTGATTCTAACACAGGGGTATTGGCGAACTGTGGCACCGTACACAGTGGTGAAAACCGCCCGTCATCCACTTTTTCTAGAACCAAGTCGCATCCAGTTATGCTTGGTCTCTTAAACTTTCATTGCCTTCTCTTAATTTTTGCAGTAAGGCTGTCTGTGGATCCAGTCAACGCGTTAGTGCGGTCTAGATCGAGGACTGCTCGTCAGCTGATACTGTTGGCACAAGCGCACTTGTTGGTGCTGCAATATTGCTGCAAAGCTGGGAGCTTGCAAACTTTGTTTCCAGAGAATTAAAGCGCTCTCGCCATCGGGGTAATAATGCCGCCGCTCGCCCGCGACGCTGAACCCATACTTTTTGTATAGCGTCAGTGCTCGCTGGTTAGTGGGGCGCACCTCTAGCGTGGCGCGGGTGAGCCCGCGCGCGATCGCCGCGCGCAGTAATTCAATCAGCAGCCATTGTCCGAGCCCTTGGCCCTGCTCGGCCGGTTCGACGCCCAAGAGGGTGAGATGGGCTTCTTCGAGGATGGCCCAAACGCAGCCAATGCCGCTGAGGTGACTGAGCGATCGCGGGGTAGCCATGACCTCCAGCACCCACAAATCACTATTGGGGCTCCCCATTTCTCGGATATAGGCTGCTTCACTCCATAACCCACCAAAACATCGATGGTCTAAAGTGACCACAGTTGGTAAATCTTGAGAGACCACAGGGCGGCAAAGAACGCGCATCTTTAGAAGGATTAAGCCGCCACAGTCAGCAGGGGATTGGTTCCCGATTGTACACTGATACTCTCAGACCTCGGTTGAGGCGCCCCTTTCTGCCCCGTCCATCCTTAGTAAACACAGCAGCAAAGTTTATGGTTTCCACTGTCGATTCCGCCAAGACTAGCCTGAGCTATTTGACGGCCCATGCGGCGACGCTTCAGGCCCGTAGTTCCTCACCCAATCAAAACTTACTACCGCTATCGGCCCAAGTTTCTGAGACCGATCATTTGGTGGTGGGGGGCTGTGACGTCCCCGAGTTGATCGAGCGGTTTGGCTCACCGCTCTATATTTTGGATGAGGCGACGCTGCGAGCCGCCTGTCAGCAATATCGCGAGGCGATGGCGCACCACTATCCGGGGGAGGCGTTGGTGATTTATGCCTCTAAAGCCTGGAACTGCCTGGCCGTCTGCGCCGTGGTGCATAGCGAGGGCTTAGGCGTGGACGTCGTTTCCGCCGGGGAGCTGTTGACGGCGATTAAGGCGGGAGTGCCGGCGGAACATCTCTACTTTCACGGCAACAATAAGTCGCTTGATGAGCTGCAGCAGGGCATTGACAGTGGTTGCCGCATTGTGGTGGATAACTGGTTGGAGTTGGAGTCGCTGAGTCAGCTGTTGGCTGGTGCCGAGAGTGCGGTGCCCATTTTGCTGCGTCTGACCCCCGGTATTGAGTGCCATACTCACGAATACATTCGCACCGGCCACCTCGATAGTAAGTTTGGCTTTGACCCAGATCAGATCGAAGCCGTGTTTCAGTACGTGGCAAGACAGCCGCAGCTGCGCTGCATCGGCTTACAGGCCCACATTGGTTCTCAGATTTTTGAACTCCAACCCCATGCTGATTTGGCCGGGGTCATGGTGCGTTGGTTCCAAAAGGCGGCAGAGTATGGTCTGCCCGTCACCGAATTGGATATCGGCGGCGGATTGGGCATTTGCTATACCGAGGCGGATGATCCCCCCAGTATCGAGAACTGGGTCAAAACGGTGGCAGAAGCGGTTGCCGAAGCCTGCGAGCTGCAGGGCGTGCCGCTGCCCCGACTGATTGCCGAACCAGGGCGATCGCTGATTGGCTCGGCCTGCGTGACGGCATACACCGTCGGCAGCCAAAAAACGGTGCCTGGCATTCGCACCTACGTGGCCGTAGATGGCGGCATGTCAGATAATCCGCGACCGATCACCTATCAGTCGGTCTATCGGGCTTTGGTCGCCAATCGGATGTCAGCCCCGCTGACTGAGAAAACGACGCTGGCGGGCAAGCACTGTGAGTCGGGTGATGTGGTCATTCAAGAAGCCGATTTGCCCGCGCTGACAGCGAATGACGTTATCGTTGTGGCAGGTACCGGTGCCTATAACTACAGCATGGCGTCTAACTACAATCGGGTACCCCGACCGGCAGCGATTTTGGTCAATGCTGGAGACGCTCATCTCATCATCCAGCGGGAAACGTTACAGGATTTGATGCGTCATGATTGCTTGCCAGCTTCCCTCGCACCTGCTAGCTAGGACGAGGTCAACTGTTCTTGAGGGCAAACCGTGACCCCGCGCGGGTCTGAGCGGTGATTTCTCGAATGCTGTCAAGGCGCGAACGGACAGGTTGGGAGCCTCTGGGCCACAGGGCCCCAGCTGGCACGATCGCTTGGCACCCAACCGTTGAAACTAAGCTACGGCACTGCACATGGGGCAATTCTGGGAGCTAGGGCAGATCATCCTCGACATTATTCGGGGGTGGCCATTAAGACTCTTGGATGGCGTGCTGGTTGTGCTACTGGTCTACACCATCCTGGTGCTCATTGGTGAACGCCGCACCCTGTGGATGGTGCGGGGGTTCATTATTCTGCTGTTAGCAGCGACGATGAGCCGACATATCGGTCTGTCTTTACTCGCTTTTGTACTCGATAAGCTGGTGATTGGGGCGGCAGTCGCGATGGCCTTTATCTTGCAGGGCGAATTTCGGCGACTGCTAGAGCAAATTGGCCGGGGGCGGTTAGGCCAGTTGCTGGTGCTGCCCGATCGCGATTTGACGCCCCAGCCTGATAATGTCGTCGATGAGCTGGTGGATGCCGCTAAAGAGCTATCGCAAAATCGCATTGGGGCGCTGATTATTGTGGAAACCGATCGCCCTATTGACGAGCGGGATTTTTCGGTGCCGGGGGTCAAACTCAATGCCGAAGTTTCGCGAGAACTCCTGCAAACTATTTTTCAGACTAGTACGCTGCTGCATGACGGTGCGGTGTTAGTGCGGGGTTCGCGGGTGCTGGCAGCGGGCGTGATTTTACCCATTTCGGAACGCTCGGCTTCGCGACAGCTGGGCACTCGCCATCGGGCGGCCATGGGCATTACTGAACGGGTCGAAGACTGTCTCTGTATCGTTGTTTCTGAAGAAACGGGCTCAATCTCTTTAGCCGAAAGAGGAAGGCTAAATCGGCCCCTAACCAGCAGTAAACTAAGGGAGTTGTTAAGCGCCCGGCTATCTCTATCGGTTGATCGAGATGCCGTCAGCCCGCAACTCAAAAGCTTGAGCAAACGGTTGCTCCGGCAGGGGCGATCGCTCCTGCAACGTTTGTTCCGCTTTTCGTCGTCGGCCCCTCGTGGAAAAAATGACCGCTGAGCCTTTTGTCACCTCTTCTCTACCCGCTGATATCGATACGCAAAAACTGCCCCGCCATGTCGCGGTGATTATGGATGGCAACGGGCGCTGGGCCAAACAGCAGGGGTTGCCCCGGATCATGGGCCACCGACGCGGAGTTGACACGCTCAAAAAGCTGCTGCGAACGTGCAATGACTGGGGCGTTGGGGCTCTAACAGCCTATGCCTTTTCGACGGAGAACTGGGGGCGTCCGCTAGAAGAAGTGGCCTTTTTGATGACGCTGTTTGAGCGGGTGTTGCGTCAAGAACTCAGAGATATGGATAAAGAAGGTGTCCGCATTCAGTTTGTCGGTAATCTGCAGTCGCTGCCCGCTTCCTTGCAAGAGGAGATTGATCGAGCGGTGCAACAAACCCAAAGCAATCCCGGTATTCGCTTTACCGTGGCGACTAACTACGGCGGTCGCCAAGAAATTGTGCAGGCCTGTCGGGCGATCGCGACCCAAGTGCAGCGGGGCCAGCTAGCCCCCGAAGATATCGATGAGTCCCTCTTTAGTCATCATCTTTACACCGCCAATCTTGAAGACCCTGACCTGTTAATTCGCACCAGTGGAGAAATGCGGCTCAGCAATTTTTTGCTGTGGCAGCTCGCCTACGCTGAGCTTTATGTCACCGATACGCTATGGCCTGATTTTGATCCGACGGAGTTTCACCGTGCCCTCTGTGCCTATCAAAAGCGTCATCGCCGGTTTGGCAAAGTCTGACGCCGACCAAGGGCACTGCTCTGTGGGCCACAGTGCGCCCGATGTCGCTGATTAGGGTGTGGACTTATACCAATTCTACGAATTACAGCGACACAGACAAGTCGGCTTTCTCCCTCGGGGAGACGCGATGCGAACGACTCCGCTCAGCCGACGTTCCTTGAGCGGCGTCGCAAGGAAGATCTGTAGCCCAGTTTCAGAGAATTGGTATTAGACCTAAGTCGCTTGCTGGAAGGGGGCGACTCTGCTCAACTCGGGCGATCGGGACGCTATTTCGAGCAGCGGCCTGAACGAGCGGGCAGCGCCGCGCATTACCCCTAATCGCCTAGACTGCTCGTGCCATCTAGCAGCATCCACAGGCCACCAACTAGGATGGCGATCGCCAAACCACCTAACACCACATCTAAATTCGTCAGATTTTCCATGTTGTCTCGCAGGCAAAACCATGAGCGCTCGCAGCCTACCGCTTATCTGACCCGATCGCAATGCGGCTTAAAGCAGCACTTTTCCAATTCGATAGGGCGTTGGAGCAATGCGGTGCCCCGGTGTCTGACCGGTCGTCAATGTTGATTTCCCGTTTCACAACAAATGCCTGACCAGCCCTAACGTAATGCACCTCCAACGTTAGGGCTTAGCACGCTGCTGCGAACCCAATGACCATTAGACTTCGAGTTGACTTACCAGAGTCCCCGAATCGGTGCGGGCTCGGGTTCCACTTCGGGCTCCGGTTCGATTACCGGTTCCTCGACTATGGGGTCTTCCGTCATTTCGGGAATTTCCTCGGCGATTTCCGGCGCGGGAGAGAACCTGAGCGTACCCACATCAACCGGCAAATCCATGTACAGATCGCCGTCTTCAAACAAATAACCCACCGCGTCTTCTAGGCCGCGGCGATATTCGTCATCGATGGAGTCAGGACCACAGGCCGCCAGTGTGGAAGGCCCTAGCGCAATAAAATCGCGTTGAACATCATAGGTACCGCGAACAACATTGCAGTCGGCTTGCACACCCACTGTGCCATCTTCAAAAAATTGAATTGTGTAATCAGCGGGATTAGTTGGCTCTAAGGAAGTGTCGTTGTTATAGAGAATTTGCTGCAGTTCCCATACCGTGTCGGTCAGCATGGGTTCTTGGGCCTGGGCGGCCACGTCGGCCAGCGTCGTACTCAAGACGATGGCCGACGTGGTCGCTAATGAAATAGATGTATATGAAATCATGCGTTAGTCTTCACACCTCAGTAGCATCTTGGTGAAAAAATTGAGAAAAAGCGAAAGAGAAAAGACCTAGCCCAGCCGAAAATAGGTTTTCAACTGGAGCAAATCAGCATCTAAATTCTGCGATCGCGGACCCTGTTTTCTCAAACACTTGCCCAGTAGATTACTGCCTGTGCTTGGCATCTAAAGCAATGTTTATACTTCTTTAATTGCCATTGACCCGCCGTCCTAGGGGATTCATGACGGCTTGAGGCCGTCAGCCTTCATCAGCTAAGCCAGTCGGTGAAAACTCACTTTGGCTGATGATCGGCTCAGGCTCCGCTGGGCTCACAATGGCAGGCACTATGTGGCGGCTGCAAATTGTGAGGTCTGCAACGAGCTTTAAACTCGACAATGCGTCTCGATGCCCAGAACGAACTGACGCCATGAATTAAGCGCTGAAAAATAAAATTATTCGGGCTGAAATGGTGCGATCACAATTAGTCTCCACACAGAGTTCCTAATGGCAACCGCTTTGACTACAATCAGAAGCCAGCGGTAACTCTTCAGCAAAGCGATGCACAGCGACATTATTCAAACGGTGACCTCCTCAGAAGAGTCGATTGTGCTCTTTGAAATGAATGATGGGCGAGGCAAAACGACTGCGACTTGTCGCCATCCGCAAGAACTCGCGACGAAATCAGCGCAGGCGCTTGTGCAGGCCATGGGCACAATTCAAGCCCTGGCTAACCGCACATCTGAGACCCTGGCGAAACTCCCGAAACCGCCTGCTGCCTGCGAACTCGAATTTGGCATCAAGATCGACCCGGTGGCAGGGGCCTTGGTGAGTCAATCGGCGGATGAGGGAAACTTACGCATCAAATTTGTGTGGTCGCCTGACTAAAAATCATTCTCAGTGATCGAACTCCCAAGACACGCTCAATCATGCCAGGGAGCAACGGAGCAACCGGGGCAAATTTGTCGTCTTGTTTCAAGGAATCGGTCACAACTGCAAGGCGGGCTGAATTCGTTGTGCTGAAACCGATGAACCGGATGTCGCACTGCCAGTGACGCAAACTGCAGCCGCGATCGCCTACAGCTTGGCCGCTCTGATTTGATAGCTAATCAAAATCACCGGCAGCATGCCGACGATCAAAATTGCCAGGGCAGGCACTGCGGCATCCACTAATCGCTCATCAGAGGCGTATTGAAAAACGCGGACGGCCAAGGTATCGAAATTGAAGGGGCGAATGACGAGGGTGGCGGGCAGCTCTTTCATCACGTCAACGAAAATCAGCACTGCCGCCGTTAGCAAACTGCCGCTCAGCAGCGGCGCGTGCACCTGAGTCAGCGTCCGAGTCGGACTGTTGCCCAAACTGCGGGAAGCATCATCTAGGGTCGGACGAATTTTGGTAAGTCCGGCCTGAACGGTGCTGATGGCGATTGCTAAAAATCTGACCAAGTAGGCAAACACGAGCGCGGTGATGGTGCCGCTCAGCAGCAGCCCTGTCGAAACGTTAAAGACCTGTTCGGCCAGGGTGTCAATGGCGTTGTCTAAACGTCCTACCGGCATCATGATGCCCACCGCGATCACCGCCCCCGGCACGGCATAGCCGAGAGAGGCCACTTGCACACTCAATCGAACGCTGCGCCCAGGGTGCAGCCGTGCCCCATAACTGAGCACTAACGCTAATAAGATGCCAATCGCTGCCGTCACCCCCGAGAGCATCAGGCTGTGGCTAGCGAGGTCAACAAATTCGCGATTCAGAGATTTGTCTAGATTGGCCAGCGCCATCCACAGCAAGATGAGGCCAGGCAGCAGCAGCCCCAGAGCAATGGGTAGGGCGCAGGTGAGCATGGCTGCAATCGCCCGCAGGCCCGTCAAATGAAAGCGTGAGAAGCAGGGCTGATTGCCCACTGCCTGATAATAGCGAGCCTGACGACGAGAAAAGCGCTCTAGCGCAATCAAAACGGCGATGAATAAAAGTAAAACGCTGGCGAGTTGAGTCGCTGCTAGCCGTTCGCCCATGCCGAGCCAGGTGCGATAAATGCCGGTCGTAAAGGTCGGCACGCTGAAATATTCCACCGTGCCAAAGTCATTCAGGGTTTCCATCAGAGCCAGTGCGGTGCCAGCAGCGATTGCCGGACGGGCCAGCGGTAAAGCCACGGTAAAAAAGCTGCGCCAGGGCGTGCAGCCCAGCGAGCGGCTGGCTTCTAAGGTACAGAGTGACTGCTCTTGAAAGGCGACCCGCGCCAGCATGTAGACGTAGGGATAAAGCACCAAGCTGAACAACACAATGGCGCCGCCCAGCGATCGCACATCAGGGAACCAGTAATCAGTCGCACTCTGCCAGCCAAACACAGTTCTCAAGGTCGTTTGCACCGGCCCGAAATATTCCAAAAAGTCGGTGTAGGTATAGGCCAGCAAATAGGCTGGGGCGGCGAGGGGCAACAGCGAGGCCCACTCAAAGAGTTGCCAACCCGGGAAGGCACACATCGTCACCAACCAGGCAGTGCTAACCCCTAAAACCAGGACGCCGATGCCCACCCCGACCATGAGGCCCAATGAGTTGGCAATGTAGCTAGGGAGTACCGTGGTCGCGAGGTGATTCCAGATGTCACTGGCGGTGTCGTCTCCCAGATTGCCGAATGCACCGGCCACCACTGCGATCAGGGGGGTGGCAATCAGCAGAGCGATGCCGATGACTCCGATAGACCAACCAGAAACGGGTAAAAATCCGAGCCGCGATCGCTGGGGTCGCTGTTTGAACTTTGCCAGTGTCATGACCGCCGCCCCATCACCCTAACCAAACGCCTCGAAAACTTTGAACGGCTAACTTTTGCAGCTCAGCCAGCGTGATAATTTCATCGCTCATCACATAAACCGCTGATTCGAGCCCATCAGAAAACACAATCAAATATTGAATGAGAGTGTCACCGGGAGAGACAACCTCATAGACGTGGCGACCAGGATCGTCCAAATCATCTCGTTGATCAACGCTGTAGCCTTGGTTTTCTAAGTCGTCAATCAGAGAGGCCGCCACCCGGCGATAGTTGCCGCCACCCACCACTCGTCGGCAATCGCCCAAACCAAAGCAGCCACTCTCGGCGCCAGCAGCATGGGGAAATATATCGCTGTAACCGACTAAGGGGCCGACAGGAGTGGGGTCAGTGGCTGGTTGCGGGTCGACAAAGCCGGGCGATGTTAGACCGTCTTCAGGAGGCAGTTCGGGCTCGGCGTTAAGGCCGGGCTCAGGGGCAGACAGGCTGTCGGGGTTAGGGGCCGGCGACAGCACCGGCTCAGAAATGACATTAGGTTGCAAAGGTACCGACTCTGCGACTGGCGGAGCCGCTGGCTCGGATGGCCGCGCGAGCTCGGGAACTGCCGCGACTTCAGCTTCAGGGTCTTCTGGCAGCATGATGACCGCGATTGAATCTGCCTCAGTCTCCGGAGAGTTGGGCCTCAAGGCAGACTCTGACGACTGCGGCATCGGCACCAGCAGCAACAAGCTGTGGGCTCCGGCAGATAGCGCCAAAACGATAGCTGGAATCAAGACTTTGGGGTTGATTTGAGAAGGTGATATCAACGGCTCTGACCTGGTGCCATTGCTGAAGCCACCACGTCAATTGCCCGGTGGTTACAGAGGCTGGGCGCAATAGATTTCTTCACAAGATAATAGCCTTAATGGCAGTGGCTTGCAATAATACCCTGACTCAGTAGCAGCTCAATTGCCAGTCTTTGGCGTCGCTCCCGCTGCCGTATTTGGGGCAAGACGCGCGCATGAGCTGCTATCGGGCGCGTCATCAACGATGTCGACAAAGCCGGGGCAACGGCTTTATCGCAACCGCTCCGTAGACTCAGCGAGAGGCTCAATGCGTGATGGCAACCGCGCTTTGAGCGGTCATGCATAACTCCCCGCCAAGACCTGAAAGTCCCGCTAGACTGGTAGAACTTTCGCTTCGATGTATGACTATGAGAGCCACTGCCTTCCCTGCTCAGTTTTTCGGTTTAGTGCTGGTGTTAGCGAGTGTTGCGATCGCTAGCTGTTCGTCGCCCCCGGCCAGTGACCTCTCAGCCGATGCGATCGCCAAAGTCACTGCCGGTGAATGCCTAGACTGTGAGCTACCCGGCGTCGACCTAGCGGGCAAAAATCTGCAGGAAGCTAAGCTCAATCGCTCTAACCTCAGCAATGCCAAACTCGCTGGGGGTGATCTCAGCGGGGCGCTGATGGATAGTGTGGATCTGCAAAATGCCGATCTGGCCAACGCCAACCTCACGAACGCCGCGTTGACCTCGGCCAATTTGGGGGGAGCCAACTTTAAGGGGGCTGACCTTAGCGGTGCTTACTTGCGGGATGCCAACCTAGCCGATACCGACTTCACCGATGCAAATTTGACTGGAGCCAACCTGACCAGCACAAACTTAGAAGACGCGATTCTCGATGGTGCAACCTTGACTGATGCGATGCTCCCTCAAGATTTCACCGCGCCCTAGGCAAATGCTTAGTGGCGATGTTCTGGGGAGGAGTGGCTGGCAGTTGATCATTATTTCGGATGTGAGTGTACTCAAAGGCGGACGAAGGTTACTCAGCTGTTAACTCACGAAGGTCGGCAGATACTGCTGTGCACCATGGGCATGGCGCGGGCTCAACCCATCCTCGGCGCGAAGCATCTGATGTCCCCCTGGAAGCCATTGGCTTTTCTGGGAAATCCGGTAGTAGATGCTAAAACCACAAGATAATCCACCCTTTTCAGAGCAATAGGAAACCTCACAAAATCGCTCCCTTAAAAAGGGTCGAGTCTCTGGAAGCGTTGTAGCAGTATTGGTCGCGACTGACACTTTCTGGTGAGATAGAGGACTCGTAAGACAGCAATTAATCGAGGAGCCTTTGGGCTGAGATCAACAGCGAGATTCGGGAACATGTCGATTAGCCGACGGAGTAATCTCTAGAACAGGCAGATGAAAATATCGTCAGTACAACAGGACAGATAGCAACATTCAGAGCCTATTTCTGAAACGACTAGTACTTTTCTCCATAGAACGATTAGTGTGGAGAGAAGACTTCCAGACTTTGCTAATTCCTCAACTTAATTGTTGTTTTTTACTTTAGCCTTAAATATTAAGGACGGGCATCGCAGTCAGGATGCTACTCACAAAGCGCTCTCCCCAAAAAAAATCAGGTTTAACTCAATACCAAGCATTGCATAATTCGATTTTGAGCCCTTTGTGAGAACTTTATTCTGGTCGAAGTCAAGTGTTGATTGTTTTTATGAATCGACCTGACGATGATGACCCTATGTGGAGAGAACAGACCATTACCTATGCTGCGCCTAGACAACCTCAGTGTTACCTATGGGCCAGAGATGACAGCCCTAAGTGCGATCTCTTTGGACTTGTCTCCAGGGGAATTCACCGTGCTGTTAGGGGCCTCGGGTGCGGGAAAATCGACACTACTGCGGTGTCTCAATCGCCTGACTCGACCCACCGCCGGTCGGGTCATCGTCGAGGGGCTGGGGGATCTGAGTAATCCTCATGATTTGCGGGAGCACCGCAAGCAGACTGGCATGATTTTTCAACAACATCAGTTACTCCCTCGCTGTACAGCTTTCCAAAACGTTTTGAAAGGCCGTCTCGCCTACTATCCCGCGTGGCGCACCATGTTGCCCTTACCGCAGCGAGATCAATGCATTGCCCTGGAATGTCTTGATCGAGTTGGCCTGCTAAAAAAGGCGTTGACCCGGGTTAGCGCCTTAAGTGGAGGGCAACAACAACGGGTAGGAATCGCGCGTTCTCTCGCTCAAACCCCCCGCTTGATGCTGGCCGATGAGCCTGTTGCCAGTTTAGATCCAGCCAGCTCTCACCAAGTCCTGTCTTTCCTCCACAAAATTTGTCGAGAAGATGGCATTCCGGTCATCGTGAGTCTGCATCAAGTGGATTTAGCAATCAAATATGCCGATCGCATCATTGGCCTCGCCCACGGCCATGTCGTTTTTGACGGTAGTCCTCAAAATTTAGACTCAGAGCGAATTGAGCAGTTGTATCATCAGACGGCTGTGCCAATCATCGCCTAGTTGACCCGCATCCGACACTAATCGTGATGACGTCTTGATTCAGTATTTATGGAGAATGACCCATGTTTATAGCCCTGAAAAAAAGTATGGCAGCCTCAATTTTATTGGCTGCTTTGGCCCTCGTGAGCTGCAATGCGACGACTCAACAAAATAGCGCGACTGGGCAAACGGAGGCCGATGCCAGCAAAGCTGATCCGGAAAAATTGGTGGTGGCATTGCTGCCTGATGAATCTGTGTCGACCGTCATTCAAAACAGTCAAGGCTTGAAAGAGCATTTAGAAAACGAGTTGGATAAGGAAGTCGAACTCTTTGTGAGTACTGACTATTCTTCCATGATTGAGGCCATGAGTCGGGGACGATTAGATTTAGCCTATTTCGGGCCGCTTTCCTATGTGTTGGCCAAAACCAGGAGTGATATTGAACCCTTTGCAGCTTTAATGAAAGATGGCGAGACGACCTACCAGGCGATTATTGTCACCCATGCAGAGTCGGGGATTGACTCTCTCGATGAGATTGCTGGGAAGGTGATGGCCTTCGGCGACCCGGCGTCTACTTCAAGTCATCTGATTCCGAAGAGCATGCTAGTCGAACGAGTCGACCTAGTGGCGGGTGAAGCCTATGAGGAAGTGTTTCTCGGGGCTCACGATGCGGTCGCGATCGCCGTGCAGAACCAAAACGCCGATGTGGGTGGGTTAAGCAAGCCGATTTTTGAGACTCTGGTCGATAAAGGCGTCATTGATCCAGAAACGGTGATTGTTCTGGAGGAGTCCGATCCCTATCCGCAATACCCTTGGGCTATGCGCAGTGACTTAGATCCGGCCTTGAAAGAGAAGATCAGCTCAGCATTTTTGGACTTGCAGGACGAAACAGTGCTAGACGCCTTCAACGCCGACGGTTTTGGCGCGATTGAAGATGCCGATTATGATGTGTTGCGGCAAATGACAACCCTACTGGATTTGAATATTGAGGAACTTGCACAATAAGTCGAGAGTTCTCATTCAACAATGCTGTAGGGTGTGTTGGTCTCCCTGGAAAAGCGCTGTTTTCCAGGGAGTAGCGCGTTGGTTTGTGAGTCCGGTTTCGCCATGATGCGCCCAAAATTCGAGGCTATTTTACTCACGCAAAGACGCCAGCGCCACATTCGAATTGCTCAGGTGATGGGCGTGGTCGTCGTCGTGCTGATGGCCTTTATCGCCGCTGGCTTTTTTGATTTTGGCCGATTGTCTGAAGGCATTCCTGACCTCATCGATATCATTGGTCAGATGTTTCCGCCAGATTTTAGCCATGCTCGCACCTGGCTCAAACCCATGGTTGATACCTTAGCGATGAGTATCGCAAGTACGGCACTGGCGATCGCCCTATCGCTACCGTTAGCCTTGTTAGCAGCTAAAACAACGGCTCCCAATTTACTTTTGTACCAAGGGGCAAGGGTTGCTTTAAATATTCTGAGGGCCATCCCAGAACTCATTATGGGGATTATTTTTGTGGCGGCAGTGGGCTTTGGCATTCTGCCTGGAGTATTAGCCGTTGGGCTGCACTCTATCGGGATGGTGGGTAAGTTTTTTGCCGAGTCGATAGAACACGCTGATCATTCCCCGATTGAAGCCATTCAGGCGGTGGGAGCCGATCAGTTTCAGGTGATTTATCACGCGGTCTTGCCTCAGGTGCTGCCTCAGATTATTGACGTCTCTTTGTATCGTTGGGAATACAACTTCCGAGCTTCAACAATTATGGGAGCGGTTGGCGCTGGCGGCATTGGCTTTGAATTGATTGGTGCTTTACGGCTGCTGCAGTACGAGGCTGTTGGGGCAATTTTGATCGTCATTTTAGCGATGGTCACCCTAGTCGATAGCCTCAGCAGTGTGCTGCGGCGCTATTTCACTTAGTCTTGTGGGTATCGGCAAGTCGCTCCATTGAGGACTTGATGAAAGATCGTCGCATCGTCATGCCCCGTTGAGCTCATTCCGAGATCATTCGCTTCCGGAGCCCCAGCGCGTCTGTGGGGTGGCGATGATTTGGGGTTAAGGGACATGGTTTAGGGTTCATGGTGGATAACCGTCAGAGGGTCGGGAGACTTCCGCCAGGCAGTCCGAAACGCACACAACCAGCCTTTGCCATACCGGGTTAGAGAAACGCTAGAGTTGCTTATGAAGTGAACGGCACTCGTCTGTGGCCTCCTCTGCTCGACCTCTCCGCAAAATGTTGTCTGTCTCTCGGGTTTTGCTGTCAGTTTATTACGCCTACATGGTGGAATACCGCGCTGAGCTAATGTTTTGGGTGCTCTCCGGCACGTTTCCGCTGATTTTCATGGGGATTTGGGCGCAAGCATCTCAAGGCGGTCAGTTTGCGCTTGATCCGATCGCCTTTATCCGTTACTTTCTTGTCGTCTTTTTAGTGCGCCAGCTAACGGTGGTGTGGGTGATTTGGGAATTTGAGCGTGAAGTGGTTGAAGGTAAGCTGTCGGCCTTTTTGCTGCAGCCCATCGATCCGGTGTGGCGGCATTTCTTTAGTCACGTGTCTGAACGCTTTGCCCGGTTGCCCTTCATTGTGCTGTTGTTGGGGGCTTTTTTACTGCTCTATCCCGAAGCCGTCTGGCTGCCTTCTCATCGCGCTTTGCTGTTGGGCCTGATTGCGATCGCCGGTTCGTTTTGTCTGCGATTCATCATTCAATACACGGTGGCGATGTTCGCCTTTTGGACAGAGCGCGCCCACGCGATTGAACAGTTTTGGTATCTGCTCTATATCTTTACCTCTGGCATGATTGCGCCGCTGGACGTCTTTCCGGAAAACGTCAGGGCGGTCATCTTGTGGACGCCCTTTCCCTACCTGATTTACTTTCCGGCCAATATCATCATTGGCCGCCCCACGGCTCTAGTGCAGGGCTTTGCCACGATGCTGGCTTGGGGGCTGATCTTTTTAGCGTTGAATCGGTGGCTCTGGCGCCGTGGGTTGCGACAATATTCCGGCATGGGGGCGTAATGCAAAAATATTGGCAAGTGCTGCAGCTATTTTGGAGCACCGCGATCGCCGCCGAGTTAGAGTATCGCCTCAATTTTTCAGTCGCAGCGCTGAGCAGCGTGGGGGGGCTGATCGGCAGTCTGTTTGGCCTCTTTTTGTTCTATCGCACGGGTTACGAATTCCCTGGCTGGAGTTGGGAAGAAGCGCTCATTGTGCTGGGGGTATTCACGCTGCTGCAGGGATTTGCGGCGACCTTTTTGGCCCCTAATCTCAACAAAATTGTGAGTCAGGTACAAGAAGGCACGCTCGATTTTGTCTTGCTAAAGCCGATCAGCTCGCAGTTTTGGCTCTCGACGCGCACCCTATCGCCTTGGGGCATTCCCGATCTGTTCTTCGGCCTCGTCATGATTGGTTATGCCGGGTCGCGATTGGGAGTTGATCCCCTCGCTTATTTCATCGCCCTGCCGCCGCTCCTGTTTGGCTTCCTCAGTTTGTACAGCCTGTGGTTTGTGTTGGGTGCGACCAGCATTTGGTTTGTCAAAATCTACAACGTGACTGAGGTGCTGCGAGGTCTGCTCGAAGCGGGCCGCTTTCCCGTCGCGGCTTACCCAACGATTTATCGAGTCTTTTTCACCTTTGTGATCCCCGTCGCGTTTCTCACGACCGTACCGGCGCAATCACTCCTCGGCCAAATCGAGTGGACCTGGATTCTGGGATCAATCGGACTCGCGATCGCCCTGCTGCAGTTTTCGCGCTGGTTTTGGCAATTTGCCCTGCGGTTCTATACCAGTGCCTCTAGCTGATCAGAATGAGTGGAGTCATGTCCCTGTAAACCGATTATCCTCTCCACTTTCTTACCCTCCTGCTCCTATGGCTCCCTCGCTCGCGAGGGGGAGGGGGGAGGAGAGGGCGGAGGCGGGCGGCGGGGGTGGGGAGGG
>ERZ1740060.81-NODE-81-length-85895-cov-23.875373_pt1 | contig 85895 bp, 73 predicted proteins | sample MGYA00581743_ERZ1740060 | MGnify/ENA primary metagenome ERZ1740060 (study PRJEB43018, sample SAMN04849235) | marine metagenome | isolation source: floating plastic debris | place: Pacific Ocean | collected 2008-08-27 | study: EMG produced TPA metagenomics assembly... | reverse complement strand
TGCTCTAAACTTTCGACCACTTTAACCGATTAGACCTTTATGCGGATTGCTATAATCCCTAGGCAGGCACGCCCTGCGGCACTGCAGTAAGAGGGCGACTTACTCAGCACCGCTACCTGTTGAAGGATTCACTCTATATACAAAGCCAAACGCGAATTGGATCTGTTTGGATCTAGGAAATTTTGCGCGATCGCGTTGATCGTCCCAGCAATGGTGAGGTGACCGGATTTCCGGGGCTTTGGCAGGGCAAGGGGGCTGAATTGGTTGGGCGGTTTCAGAAAATGGGGATAAAGCTCAAATTTCGACCCGGCGATCGCGCTCAAAGGCAGGCTCCCTGGCTGTCCGCAGAGAGACCGTTGCCCGTGAGCCGCTGGCCGCTGATGAATGCGTCCTTATGTGGTGGCGATCGCTGCTGTGCTGACTCAAATGCCGGATGTTGGGACCACCGGGCGAGGCGTGCGCCTAAATCCCTTCCGCTTCGGTATCGACGTTCCAAAGCTCCAGTAGCGCGTCTACGCGATCAACCGAGGCCAGATCCTCTTGTGCTAAATATAGGCGGCGCGCACTGGTGACCTGCACAATGGCCTGTTGTTCTAACCCTTCGGCCCAGAGTGCCAAGCCCAGGTTATAGTGCGCCCCCGGATTGCCAGGAAACGCGTCAAGTACGCGGCGATAGGCCGCTATCGCCTGCAAATAGACCCCTTGTTCGAGGTGTAGCGCACCGACGGCCGCTTGCGCTGGAATCAGCGTCGGGTCGGCATCAACAGCACGACGATAGTAGGTATAGGCGGCTTCCACATCGCCGCGTTCCATCGAGATCTCGCCCAGCAAAAACTGGGCCTGGGCGGCTTCGCGATCTAGCTCAACGGCCCGGCGCAGGTTGTTAAACGCGCCGTCAACATCCCCCTGGGCCAGCTGCGTTTCCGCTAGACCGACATAGGCAGCGCTGCGGCTGTCATCCACTTGCACGGCCCGCTGAAAGGCCGACTCAGCATTCGTATAGTCTTCGCGAATGAGGTAGAGGGTGCCCAGCGCCTCATAGGCTTTGGCATTGCCCGGAGCCCGCTGCGCCAGCGTTTCATAGGTGCTGAGGGCCGCGTCGTAGTCTTCTAGCGTGATGTAAATATTGCCAAGCCCCAAATAGGCGTCCGTGGCTGCCGGCGACAGGTCAGTAATGGCTTCGTAGGCCGCGATCGCGCTGTCATAGTCTGCGGAGCGCACATAGGCAAAGGCCAACCCATAGCGAAAGGGTAAATTATCAGGCTCTAGGGTGATCGCCTGCTCATAGGGCGCGATCGCGTCGGCGTATTGACCTTGCTGCACGTAGAGATAGCCAATGCCAGAAAATAGTCGAGCGTTGCTGGGGTCAATGCGGATGGCTTCTTGATACAGGGCGATCGCCCCGGCGTAGTCGCGGGCTTCGACCTTATCTTGGCCTTCGGTGAGCAGATCATCCAGGGCTTCTTGCTGGGCGTCTGACAGGGTTGAGCTACCGGCCTGGGCCAGCCGCACTGAGTCAGTGAGGGGGGGCCGTGCTGGTGAGGGCAGGGCAATCTCGGGCTGAATGAACGGTGCAAGAACCGCTGCCCTAGTCGAGGCGGCTTGAGCGCTAGCGGCCAGCGTGCTCGCTACGGCTCCCGACAATAAAAGTGCAAACCATCGAAAAGACACAGCCAATCGACCTCCTGAATCGTCGCCAAGGCGATTGCCGCCCTGGACTGAACTCGATGCGTCACCCCAAAAATCCGCTCTCAATCTTATCCTAAAACTCCCAGTGATGGGAGCGACCGGGGTGGGGGTGAGCGCGGTTCCCTCGTACTCTTCAACTGCATGCAGCGACCATCCGGCCTGATCAGCCGCGATCGCAACCGGTTAGGCCGGATAGATCCGCAGGCGACGATTAGGCTCATCCCCAAAGCTGCAGGACTTGAGCCGATAATGTTCAGCCAGTTCATGCTGCATTTTGCGAATGCGAGACGATCGGGGCAGCAATTCGACCGGCTGGCCTTTGGGAATGACGATTTGTTCGACGGCTAGACGCGCTTCTTCCAAAGCTTCCAACTCATCGGCATTCTCATTGGGCGAATACAAGCTGAGATTGGGCATCGCTTTGACGTTGCTGTCATCCAAATCCAGCAGGCGCTGCAGGGTGCGCACAATCTGCGGCATGCTATTCGCCTTGACGGTGTGAATGGGCAGCTGACGCACCTTGGCAATTTGTCGCAGTTTGGAATGGTGTTTGACGTGCGCTCGCAGGGCTAACACGGCATCGGCGCTCTCCAGATCCTTCGTCAGCAGCACGGGCAACCGCAGCGTTTCGATCACCTGATCGAGGTGGTGCTTGCTAATGCCGTAGGGGTAGATGCGCAAGATATCTTCGCCATTGGGGCCGACAGTGGGCTCAGGGGCGAGGCCGAGGCCATCGCCAGCGTCCGTGGCGGCATACACCAGGGCCGCATCATTGAGGGAATGATCGAGCATGGCTTCAAAGGTTTGCTCTTCAGACGACAAAGGTAACCGTTGCACGGTGCTAGAGCCCCCTTTCGGTGGCACCATGCGCCCCGAGGCGCGCCAGCCGCCAGACTTCAAGCCACTGACCGGCGATCGCCCTTTCATCACGGCCGGTAGCTGAGGCGCTTCGGTGGTGGTCACCACCTCGCCCTGTTCATTCACCGCCCGCACTTGGGTGGCGGGAGGCCGTCCGCGCAGCAGCGCATCCACCGTCTCTGCCACGTCTTCATGAATCGCCCAGCGCTGCCGCTCCAACATTTCGATCGCGATATCAAACGTCGGCGGGGCTTTGCGCTCTAACACGCTTTTTTGGCTGCCGCGACGGCGGGCCTCATCATCCCCCAACGTGACCGATTGAATCCCCCCTACCAGGTCAGACAGGGTCGGGTTTTTCATAAGGTTTTCGAGCTGATTGCCGTGGGCAGTGCCCACCAGCTGCACCCCCCGTTCGGCAATGGTGCGAGCGGCGGTGGCTTCTAGCTCAGTGCCAATCTCGTCAATCACGATGACTTCGGGCATGTGGTTCTCGACCGCCTCGATCATCACCTGGTGCTGCAGCTCCGGTTTAGCCACCTGCATGCGCCGCGCCCGCCCGATCGCTGGGTGCGGAATATCGCCGTCACCGGCAATTTCGTTTGAGGTGTCAATGATGACGACGCGCTTGTCGAGGTCATCGGCCAGTACGCGGGCGATTTCTCGCAGGGCAGTGGTTTTGCCCACGCCGGGACGCCCCAACATCAAAATTGACTGGCCGCGTTCGACCAAATCGCGCACCAAGCCAATGGTGCCAAACACGGCGCGACCAACGCGGCAGGTGAGACCAATCACGTCGCCTGAGCGATTACGAATGGCGCTGATGCGGTGCAGGGTCTTCTCAATCCCGGCGCGATTGTCGCCGCCAAAAAAGCCGACGCGATCAATGCAGTATTGCAGGTCGGCTTTAGTCACGACCTGGTCAGAGAGATAATCCGCACCCGAGAGAAACCGGGCTTCGGGCCGTCTACCCAGATCGAGAATCACCTCAATGAGCTGATCGGCCTGCTCATGCTGCCGAATGAGTGCCGCTGTTTGCGGGGGCAAAACGGCCAATAGTTGATGAAGATCGTCGTACACTGCCGATTGCGAGTCCGATGCCGTGCCTTCGGGGGCCGGAAAGAAACTGGCAGAATCAACGGACTGGGCGTCGTTTTGAAAGGCCATAGACTGACTTAAAATCTACTCGAATGACGATAAACGGGCGGCTCGGTAGATGCCGTAACCCACTCGCGCGGCTCACCCAGGGGGACTTGGGGCGAGGTCACGGCGGGGCGGCGGATCGCCTTAAGGGGAACCACTAAGCTCTGGGCCAACTGCACGGCTTGCAGCAGCTGAGGGAGGGCAATTGCCGGGTCTAGCTCATCAGAATGGTCTCCTGGAGAAGTTGGGGTGGCGATCGCGGCTAGCGGTGGGCAAAGGGCGTCTTCGTCGAGCAGGGGGCTCAACAGATGCCGCGCAAAACTGCCGTAGCCGACGCCCGCAAACGTGGGGCCGGTGGCGGGCAGTCCTGTTGTCGCGACCACATCCCTGAGTTTGGTGGCGGTGTGAGCATTGGTGCCCCCCGCTAACTGCACATAGCCGGGTGGTCCCGCTCGCAAGACTTTTTCGGCAAACCGCAGGGTGGCGTGGGTGGTGCCTTTGCCAATGTCGCCGCTCATCGAACGGCCATCGGTTTGCCAAATTAGCGGCACCGATAACGGCTGTATGCCTTCGTATAGCTGCCACAGATACGCGATCGCCTGGTCATGGTCAGGGCAGCTGATGGAAATGACGGTGAGGTTGTTTAAATAGGGTTGGAGCGCTGACCACAGCGCCATAAATGCGTCATAGCGGCCTACTTGGGTATGAATTTCGATCGCATCCACCTCGTTCAGCAAGGTAGACGCCACGGCTTGGACAGAAGTTGCCCGCGTCACCGTTTCGATCTGCTGAATCGGGCAAACGGGGAGGCAGCGACCGCAGCCATAACACCGCGCCTCAATGACACCCGTCATGGGTGGTTCAAAGGCGATCGCCGCTGCTGGACAAATGGCTTCACAGGGCCGCGAACAATCTGCTGGACACTGTTGAGGATCAAACTGCGCTTTGCGAAAATGAGGGTCGTCACCATCACTAAAACTCACCATCAGAAGTGGCAGTTCAGTAGGGATATCGACAGCGCATTGAGCGATAAAGGCGGGTTGGTGCCGCAGTCGAGATAAGACGCTAAAGGCTTCTTTAACGGCTTTAACCACAGCGGGATCAGCAGCGACGTCAATACAATCAGCACCTGCTAAGGCATAGGCCAGTGCTAAATTGCGAATAGACGGAAGATGCTGATAGCTGGCTCCACCAATCAGTTTGAACCAGCAACCTTCCTGCAGAGAAATTAAGGGCCGATGGATTACTCTCACCCTTTTATGCTAATAGGTTCTGCGGAAATTTACGAGAATTCGTCGATCTTTTCGAATTCACGGGTATCTTGCAACAGATTGGCCCATTTTCAAAGTGTTCGTAACGATTGGTAAAAAAGCCCTCAGGGTGAACGATCAGTAATTTTCGAAAATACTGTGATCGCCCATGCCATAAACTCGCCTCACAGACCGATCCAGCCGCATTCAGTGCCGTGTGAGCAAGCGATTCAGCCCCCCTGGCTAAGCGGCTAACTCCTTCGCCAATGGCTGCCAGCTAAAGACGCGATCACCGCCCATTTCGAGTACGACTTTGACATTCGGAAATGCTTTCGGGAGTTCGGTCAGGTAGGCAATCTCTTGTTGCGACAGAATGTTGCCCTCAATCAGCCACAGCACCAGCCCCTTCGATTTGGCCGAAAGGTTCTCCAGCCGGTAGTTCACAATCGGGGGAATGTAGTATCGATAACCCACAGCGGCCGACTGGCCAATCGTTTTTTTACCCAGGTGAGCGGGGCGTACCCCGTGGACATCGGTAAGATAGGCCGACAAATCCCCCAGCCCTTTGACAGTCAGGTTTAAAGCTTCGTAGCCAGCCGCTCGCAAACGACGCTGATAGCGTCCCTCAAATCCGCCTTCAAGGGGGGCTCTGACGGCAAGAGCGCCAGACGATTCTAAATCGCGCACAAATTGTTTGCCGGTGATGAGCAGTGCCATAGTGCTCCTTGCTGATTTGCGATCGCATCACTGTCTCACCCTATCCTACTGGGTAACTGGCTCCAGAACGACTGCGGCGATCGCTTTGTTGGCCTGACTGGCGCAAAATCACTCAATGGTCAACCTCGACGGTGGGCAATAGAACTAGCCCAGCGATCGCCCTTCGCCATCGCCAAAGTCACAAAAGTGCTGCATGCCGCTGATCATCGCGCCGCTTTGAACCGCTACCGCCACATCGGGGGTGGCTGTCACATCGGCACTCTCGCTCAAGTGATCGCTCGGATCTCGCCTTCGCAAACGGATAGCACGTCTTAGTAAGCCCCTTTGCCGAGAAACACAATGCGCAGCGTCTCAACCAAAATTTCTAAATCTAAATTGAGCGACCAATTGTCGATGTAATGCAGGTCGAGGCGGGCCACATCATCGAAGGTATCGATGTCCGATCGCCCCGAGATTTGCCACAGTCCGGTAATGCCAGGGAGTACCTGATGGCGGGTATGGTGCCAGGCGGCAAACCGAGCCACATCGCGTACGGGTAGCGGTCGCGGCCCGACCAGGCTCATCTCACCACACAGAACATTGAGAATCTGCGGCAGCTCATCCAAACTAGTGCGGCGCAAAAAAGCCCCAACACGGGTCACCCGAGGATCTTGCTTGACCTTAAAGAGGATACCGTCGGCGGTTTCATTTTGCTGCTCTAGTAGGCGCTGCTGCTGATCGGCATGCACCCCCATCGTGCGAAATTTCCAAACCCAAAAGTGTTGACCGTGCAGACCCACCCGCTCTTGACGAAAAAATACTGGGCCGGGAGAGTCAAGCCGAATGGCCACAGCGATCGCGACGAAGACCGGGACAAGCAACAGCGCCCCTAGGCTGGTACCGCCATAGTCCATCAGGCGCTTGAGGCGATAATCCCAGCTGCCCATTAGCGGCGCGTCTAACCGTAGGGTCGGCAGACCGGCCAGGGTTTCGGGAGTGCCACGACGGTACAGCATATCGCGACTGGTAGGAATCAGTTGCATGGCGATCCCGGCGCGGCGTAGTTTCCAATACAACTCTGAGGCCAAATCCGCCGAGGGAATATTTTCCACCAGTACGAGGGAGACTTGAGCCGACACAATGGCCCGCAAGGTCGTAGCAGAGTTGGCGGTGCTAGGCAATGCCGCGCCGACAACATCGACCTGGGCTCGCTTCGACAGCACTTCTGATAGGCGTTGCAGTCGTCCCGCAGGCGCAATCAGAAAGACCGCTGTTTGAGCCTGCAGCCGCTCGATGGGGCGCAGTAGTAAACCGCTGGCCAAGCGAAACCCGATGACCAACACAACGCTGCTTAACCAGGCAGAGAAAAAGAGCGATCGTGGCAAGTCAAGCTTGGGGTCATAAAAATATAAGCCCACTAGAGATACCAGATAAACGAAGCTGAGCAGCTTACCCGCCTGCAAATAGTTTTTGATCTGATACCGGTTGCCATAGAGGCCCCCACTGGCAAAGACAATCAGCGTGCAGGCCCCTAAAATCCACAGTGGGCTGGGAATGGAGAGCCACGTCCACCACACCAACTGTGACGGAATCGGCGAGAAAAAATGGTTGAGGGTACGGGCAATTTGCCAAGACAACGCCAGCGCTATAACATCAGCCAGCATCAGAATCAGCGATCGCTGTAGCTCCCACTGCAATGCATCCTTGAGCCGCAGCCGCCGAGGGGCGCGGATATCCACTGATTTTGGCAGGGGCGATCGGCGTTTCAAAGTCGTCTTAATCGTGCGATGCAGATTCATAAACAGTCGGCGATCGGGGGACAATTTTCAGGGCTTCCTGTTAGTGTTCCGAAATTTCGCCCAAACCATATCATTCCTTAGGGTTCTTGTTGCTTGATCGGCCAAACAGACGTTAGCCAACGCCAACCTAGCTGGCCCACCAACAAAATTACAAAAGCAGGATTATTCACGAGATATCGCTGCCACAAGCGACGCGGCTCTTGACTAAAGCGAAAAGCCCATTCCAAACCAAGCCGCATCATCCAGCGCGGGGCCTGGGTCACGTCTCCACTCAAAAAGCTAAAGGCCGCACCAACGCCAATCATCACAGTATTGAGCTGGCCCTGTTGACGGGCCATCCACTGTTCCTGCTTGGGGCAACCTAGGGCGACAAACACAACCGCTGCCTGTGATTGATGAATACGCTCAATATCAGCGTTCTCCTCAGTCACAGTCAGCGCCCGAAAAGGCGGCGCATAGGAGCCGGCGATCTTCAGGTCAGGAAACCGGTGAGATAACGCCTGAGTTACCCGCTCTAGCATGGCAGCAGTGCCCCCATACAGATAAATAGGGAGCTGGGTCTGCGCCGCTCGCTGACACCAAGCCAGCATCAGGTCAGGGCCGTAAACCCGCTGTTGCTGCGGGATGCCCAACCAACGCATCGCCCAAACTAAGGGCATACCGTCCGGTGTCACCAGGGCCGCGCCCTCTAACACGGCTCGGTAAGAGACATCCCAGTAAGCCGTCATCACAACGTGCACGTTGGCTGCGACCACATAGCAAGATGTCTGGTCGTTAGTCCAATGCTGAATGCGATCGCAGGCATCCGTGTAGCTAGTGCCGTCGATTTGCGTCTTAAGAACTAATTTAGAAACCAGATCAGCCTGCAAGCCGCTCGCCTAATTCGGTTGCCGTCATGGTAGCAAGGCATTTCACCGCCCATGACAAACGCTTTGATAAATTTGAGCAGTTTTTTCCGCCAGCTGCGGCCAGGTATAGCAGGCCTCAACTTTTGCTTGGCCCGCTTGGCCCATCGCCCTAGCAGTTTGAGGATGGGTAAGTAAATTGAGGAGGCGATCGGCAAGAAATGAACTTACTTAGCTTAAGAAAACACTACACGTATTGTCAGTACTGTTCTTTCTTAAAAGATCACTAATGCTCTGTCGAAAGAGATTAATATACTCAGTACTATAAACCAGAATACTCATTAATTGTTTGTTTGTATATATCTATTAGTAAATCATAGTTGATATCTGAAGAATACTTTTCTTCAAACTCTAAGCGTGTACTTCTATGCATTACATCCCAATTGTCGGGATGGTCTCTCACCCAAGAAACAGCACGAACCAAATCTTGCGCGTCTCCAGCACGAAAATGTATACCAGTTTTCCCATGCTCAATCAATGTCGACATGGCGCCAAGGTTAGACCCAACTACAGGTGTTCCTGTTGCAAAAGCCTCAATGATTATCCGAGGCATTCCCTCGTACCATAAAGAAGGAAAGACCAAAACTGAGGCCCTTCTCAAAAGCGAGAGAATTTGATCATTCGTTTTTTGACCGATATACTCTATCCCGTCTTGAATATCAGCCAATTGCCGAACCATTGGTTCCAGAGGTCCAGAACCAGCAATTTTGAGTGGTAGCTTTTGTCCAATATCTTTCCAGGCCTGAAGCAAAACCTCAATTCCTTTCTCTGCGGACAGCCGCCCTGAAAATAAAGCAAAGTTTTCTCTACAGGAGTTTAGAGGGACATCATCATCCAAGAAGTTAGGTTTCAACCTAAGCTTTCTAGCAGGTATGCCATAAGAAATAAATTTTTCACGAGCAAACTCAGTCAAAACAATGAATGTATTGACTTGGCGCTCATAGACCTTCAACAATCGATGAAAGGTCAACATACTAGCTGTAACCAGCGAGCCAGGCAAACTATTCTGGTAGCAACGATGCTTGATGCCCGACAATGGAATTAATTGATCCACACAAAGTTCGCAGGCTTTCCCGTCTCGAAAAAAGTATGCGTTCAGACAATAGAGCCGGTAATTCCTAAGACTCATCACAACAGGAACGTTTTCTCTCTGTGCAGCATAATAGATGGAGGGTGAAATCAGCGGAAAAGTGTTTTGAGCATGCAATATATCAGGACGGCACTTTCTAATTAGCTTCAGTACAGCATCATAGTCTTCCTGACTCCATAGGCTTCGCAAGCCAATTTTCCATAAAGGAGTGTGAGCAATAATTTTATTATTCCTTTCATACGGAATAACCTGGTGATTATGCTTTCTCAGCAGATCAGACTCCAAAGCAAAAGATCTATCTTCACCGCCCGGAAAAAGATGGGTGTTATGAACCATAATGACTTTCATAAAACACCCCTAAAGAAATAACTTGACCTCATGGAGCTATTGAACCAATCAGCTATGATCTAACTCTTGATTTTCTGTCTAGTAAGCTTGATTTATGCAAAAATTAAAAATATCAGGAATCAGACGAAATCTATTTTCGAGTTTGATAATGACACCTGTTTTTTCTAGTGTCAAGTCTTATCTAGGTTTAGTTGCAATCCCTTGAAGAGAAGCACCTAAGTTGAGTTTAGGAACGATTTCATAGGCTGCCAGCATTATCCCTTGAACTATTTGGGGAAAATTAGCGACACTCTGAATCTTTTGAGGACGGATCGTCATCGTAGTAATATCGACAAACCCCGCCTCTCTCAAAGCAAAAAATAATGAGCGGCGGTTGAAGTAGTTGATATGCTCTACAGGCTTTAACTGGGACCATCTTTCGCCCAACAACCTTGCTCCTAAACCGCCAATGTTAGGCGTTTCAATAAAAATAATGCCTCCTGGCTTCAGTAGCTCGTGCGCTTGTTTAAGCATCGCTAGGGGGGCAAGCAAATGTTCTATGACATGATAAGACGTGATAACTGAGTAGGCATTTCGATTGCCCTGAAGCTGATCGGCTAACTCTAGCGAAACACAATCTCTCTCTAGTTTTTTATTGGCTTCTAAAACGGCATCTTGTGAAACTTCAACGCCAGCAACCTGCCAGTCATTCTGACGAGCTATCTTCAAAAAGTCACCGGTTCCACAGCCGATATCTAATAGTCTTCTTGAATTTTCATTGAAAATATCTTCATCATATTGACGTAAAGCCTGAGCAAACTGACAATATCGATTTCCTGCAAATTCTTCACCGACCATATCTCCTGATTTGTAATCATCTCGATAGGTTTGAGAAGCATAAAAATCACTCAACTCACAAGCGGTTGGACGAGGGCTATAAAAAGCGGTGTCACACATCCGACATCGAAACAGAGATCCTGCCCCCAAAGAGAACATGCGGCGATCGCTCAGTTGGCGACAGACAGGACATTCCTGATTGCTTTTAGTGACTGTGTGTGGTGACTGTTTCACTTTTGGGTTTATCCAACAAACCTAGACGTCAACAGTTTGGTAATTCTTCGCTTTGCCCGAGCGGGCAAGCTGTACATCGTCTGCCAAGTATAGTCATCGGCTGTTGTATGGCGAGCAACGAAAGGAGGGTGCTGCAGCGGAAAGCACATGGCTTCTGTCTTCATGTTGGCAAATTTGCTCTGAGCGTTTTGGGTATGGGTCGCATCCTCAGCAAAGCCAATGTTACTGACTAAATTCACTTTAGGTAGTATCGTCAGGCCATTTTGGATGAAGTTAGCAAATCCCCAGGCATATGCCCAGCTATCAATTTGGTTATCAAAAACCTGTTGAAATATTCTCGTTCGATATCTCACTTCTGAGGAATTTGAAAGAATTTTCCGCAGCCATCGCCCCTCGCGAATCTCAGGCCAAAGTTTCATCTCAATATCGTAGTGCTTCCAGGCTCGTTTCCAGGTAGCCCATCCCCAACAGTGCGGATAACGAGAGAAATAATAGCTGTACGGTGTTTGGTTTTTACCGAATTGGAAATTGTCACCAGAAATCGCCATTACACGAGAATCATGACGATAGTGATTTAGTAGCTCTTGGCAGAACTGAAAGAAAGACAAATCAGGTAAACAGTCATCTTCTAAGATAATTGCTGACTCTACTTCAGAGAACACCCAATCCAGTCCACTTGAGACTCGTTTCTTGCATCCAAGATTAGAGTCAGAATAGTTTTTTGAGACGTGGCAATCCCAGTCAATTTTTTCTATCAACTGTCGCGTCCTCAAACAGTTATCTGCTTCTTCAGTAATACCTTCCCTAGGACCATCGGCAACAACATAGAGCTTCTGAGGGCGAACGACTGCCAACCTTTCTAAAACTCGTAGAGTATGTTGAGGTCGATTAAAGATAAGCAGCACAATGGGAGTATCAGCGGAAGAGATCTTGTCAAATGATCCATGCAAGCTCATTTTGGTACGAAAACTCCATCGCGAACGGCTAATATATTTTGATATGCGAATAATTCACAAATTAATGTTTCATTTATATCCAAGGGAGCCAAGAAATCCTGCAGCATTCTATACAGCTTATAACCTCTAAGCAATCCAAAGAAATCACGCATAAATACTTTGCTAACTGTATTCATCTGGTTGAACTCAAACTGAATAAAATCGATTTTACCTGCTTTTATAGATTGCATTGCTCCTAGCAAGACACTAAACTCATGACCTTCCACATCAATTTTCAGAAGATTAATGTGTTCAATAGACTGTACCTCTAAAAAAGCATCGACAGTGGTTGCTTCAACTGAATGAACCATACCCAACTGAGCATTGTGTATCGACTCGATGACGTCTGCATGTACAGAGGCATGACTATGACTGTTTGTATTACCAGGTTCTTCAGCTCTGTCGAACAGCTTTAGAGTCGCTTTTTTATCCGAAAAAGCTATATTGAAAGCGTAGTAGCCATAACTCTTTTCGCCTAGTTTAAGAGTATAAAAAGCTCCGGGATGGGGCTCAATCGAATACACAGTTGAATGAGCAATAATACGTTTTACTTTTTGGCTATATAGCCCACAATTAGCACCAACATCAATACAGACAAAATTCTCATATTGATGTTTTGAAAGCTTCTTCAAGACAAATTCTTCACCACTGAGAATCGTGTTCTCGTAGTTTAGAATACCTATTCCCCGCGTACTCAACACAAATAGCAAACGGTTCAGACGATATAGAAATCTTCGACAAACCAAATACTTGTATAATTCCTTTACCTTACTCATTGTCTACCGCTTGCCTGTCCATACAAAATCGCAACATTCAAAGAGCTTTCTAGAAAAGCATCTGAGGGTGGATCAATATTTTCCCATAAAGAACACTGATGTGTCATCCCAAGTTTTCGCGCCCAAAAAAAGTTTGTTTCAAATCGAATGTGCATCGAAAGAAACTTGACCACGATTGATGAATCAAGCGCAGACAATTGACTTAATCATAATTACAAAGCAGTCAATTTTCAAACAGAATTAAAATATCCCCATGTCTTTGTGTCTATTTGGACGCCCAGCAGTTTATTCTCGACAAGGTCTAAAAAGTAAAGATTTATTGCCAGGTATACTTCAGAGTATGTCATTATGAAAGCCCGATTTCTTCTGCTGAGACTAGCTTGAAAGCAACACGCCAAGCGATGACGCACCCCATAACGTGATATGTGCTTGCTTCCTAACTCTATTCAATCTAAAAGCGACCTTACAAACGCCTTGAGTATTAGCAAAGACTATCTAGCCTCATCTGCTCTAACTTCGACGGATCAGATGCTACGCACCCCTTCATCTGCTCCAGATATTTACAGGGCATGACTTTCTCATGTGTTGACAGGAAAAAACAATGCTTTTGTGAGCATTTTAGCGGTACCTGTCAATTTGCGAATCATAAAGCAAGATACATACGTGGCAAATCCATAAGCAATAAGTGTCGAAACCGCCGCCCCTATCCCATCATATAGCGGGATCAATACTATATTTAGGGCAACATTGACAACACATCCAATTGCCACGGTTGAGACACTTAATCTTGTCCAGTTCATCGCAGTCAGAAATGAGCTTCGAGCAACTCCTAAATTGACGAATACTGTAGTCCATATCAGGATTGAGAGCATCGGCGCAGCGTTAGAGTATTCAGCTCCAAATAAAAGACTGACAATCCAGCCAGAGCAGAATGTTACTGTAAATGAGACCGAATAAGATGAGATCGCCATGAAATTATAGAGTGATTGTAATTTCATCAAGAATGCAGACTCGCTGGTTTTTTTAGTCTCAAGTAGATTTGGGAAGACAGAAGGTACGACGATCAAAGAAATAACGTAAAAAGCTTCTGCGAGCCTAACAGCTGATGAATACAACCCAACTTCTTTCACTCCTACCATCTCCGCAAGCATGATCTGATCAACTCGCATGTATATCATGATAAAAAAAGCAGAGAGAATCAGGGGAGAACTGTCTAAAATCAGCTTCTGTGCAGTCCGAAAGCAAAAATCAAGTTGTTTGAGCGGCAATCCTTTGTATATAGATATGACAATTAAACCAATAGCTCTGATGAAAACCTCTAAAACTACAGCTAAAGCAAACATAGTTAAGGGTGCCTTAAAGGCAACCAACCCTAATCTGAAGGCTGAGAAAAAAATAAATGCTGTGCTCCTTACAAATGCAGTATATTTTGACTTTACTTGGGCCTGAAACCAAAAGTTGGCGGCGTCTGTTGGTTTAAAGAAAAGGGTCGAGGCTATGATACAGACTAACCAGTAAACTTGCGAACTGTTAGGCAGTACAAATGCATAGCTGAGAGAAACCGTCAGTAGCCAAGCAAGAATACTTCCAGCCGCTTTCAAGACTAAGGTTGTGCCAAGAATACTTTTCTCGCGCTCGGGATGGTTTACAAGTTCACGGACTACGATGTTATCTAACCCCAACGCAGCGATAACACCGAAGATCGACACAAAGGCAATGGCATAATTAAATAAGCCAAATTGACTAGGGCCAAGATAACGAGCGACTAGCATGCCGACGACTAGTTCTAATCCCATCCGGAGTAGGCGGTCTACGAATAACCAGCTAATATTGCTGAGGATTTTTCTACGCTGATATCTTTTGTCCAGTTCGGAAATTAGTACTTTAGGCAGTAGTTGAATCCAATTTTGATTCATAGCGATCGTTGGCCGACAGTTCAGCTCCGTTTTCCGGTCACGTTAGGTCTAGGCGTTATTTTCAAGTCATTCAGGATATCTGCACCTCATACAAGCGTAAGCGCGATTCTATGACAGCATATTCGACACGTAAAACCATCTACAGGAATCATACCCAGCGATTTATTTGAACCATCACTCAGCAGAGACACCCAATAAGTAGCTTGGGGTAAATAAACCGTGTTGAAAACGACTGGAACCCCTGCTCTGTCGTTATCCCTACCTCGAATTAATTATCCTCACCTACTTATCTGAAGCACATGAACGTTCAGCAAGGACAAATTCGCTTAGAATTCGTTTGCTGGAAGACTCATCCACTAACTTAAGCACTCATGCGCAGCATGGCCTCAATGGGTTTTAAGGCAGCGACTCGAATCGCTTCTGGCATCGTAATCTCGGGCTGACGATTTTTCATCGCGAGATACAGCTTCTCTAGCGTATTTAACCGCATGTGCGGGCACTCATTACAGGCGCAGTTACCCATCGATGGAGCGGGAATAAACTCTTTGCCGGGCACCTGCTTGGCCATCTGGTGAATGATGCCAGGCTCGGTCACGACGATGAACTGGGGGCGATCGCTCACTTTGACATAGTTCAGCAGTGCTGTCGTCGATCCCACAAAATCGGCCTGCTGCAGCACCGGCTCCTCACATTCGGGGTGGGCAATAATTTCCGCCTGGGGATGCGCGACTTTGAGCTGGACCAGTTTCTTCTCAGAAAACGTTTCATGCACCATGCAGCTACCTTGCCACAGCACCAAGTCGCGCCCGGTTTGCTGCATCACATAACGGCCCAGATTTTTATCGGGGGCAAAAATAATGGGTTGACTGGCGGGAATCTGCTCAATCAGCCTGACGGCGTTGGAGCTGGTGCAGATGATATCGCTCATCGCTTTGATTTCAGCAGAGCAGTTGATGTAAGACACCACAATGTGATCAGGATGCTGTTGCTTAAACGCGGCGAATTGCTCGGGGGGGCAGGTATCGGCCAGCGAGCACCCAGCATTGAGGTCAGGCAGCAGCACCAGTTTATTAGGGTTCAGAATTTTGGCAGTTTCTGCCATAAAGTGCACCCCGGCAAACACGATCACCTCGGCATCGGTATCAGCAGCCTGGCGAGAGAGGCCCAGAGAATCGCCGATATAGTCCGCTACGTCTTGAATATCTGGCTCTTGGTAGTAGTGTGCCAGAATTACGGCATTTAGCTCCCGTTTAAGCTCTGAAATCGCTTCAAATAGGTCGAACGGCAAGTTGGAGCTGGTAGGTTTGGGCAGAACGTTAGTGAACACGGCAGTTACTTTTGGTGAAATGAAAGGATCGACAGGGCTTTAATTATAGTCATTTTCACCAAAAATGTATTTACTTGTCCTTCACGATCGCAGTCAGGCGATCGCTGGCGATGAAAATATCGCGCCGGTGTGGAGTTACTGCCGCCATAGCGTTGTCATTGAAAAATCGCTTGACCGGTGACGGTTCGGCATCACTGCGGCTGGCTTGATGGTTGTGGCGAGAAAGGGCCTGTGATACCAGTTCTACGAATTACAGCTACACATCCAAGTCGGCTTTCTCCCTCGGGGAGACGCGATGCGAACGACTCCGCTCAGCCGACGTTCCTTGAGCGGAGTCGAAAGGAAGATCTGTAGCCCAGTTTCAGAGAATTGGTATGACACGATCGCGACGCTGCCGCCAATTAAATCCGTGTCGCGATGCCCCGCACCCTGGATGCTTTCAGGGCACCGCTGTGATGAAGAGGGAGGAGTTTGTAGTGCTTCCTGTCGACAGCCTGTGGTTGTAACGGCTGTCGATGACCAACACGGTGCAAAAACAGGCGCGACGCAAAAAGCGGCCCTGCTAACTAGCAGAGCCGCTTAAGATACTTCACCTGTTTCAGGCAATGCGGTGCTTATCGGAAGCCAATCGCGGCCTGCCAGACAAACGCTAGGAGCAAAAAGAACACTGGAATTACAGGCAGCACATCCACCAGGGGATCAAACAGCGAATAAGCTTCGGGAAGTTTGGCTAACAGCAGGGCGGCTTCCATAAGTGAAATAACCTCTTCAACACAGTTCTCATAATTGCCATGAATTGTAACACGCTACCCTGTCTCTCCCACGCCGCCGACTCAAGTCTTTGGGGTTAACCAAGCCCCAAATTCTTCGACAAAGCGATCGCCCAAAATGGCCGCGCGAATCCGCTGGGTAAACCGCACCAGCTCCGTAATATTGTGAATCGACAGCAGGGTGTGGGCCAGGGTTTCGCGGGCATGCACGAGGTGACAGAGGTAAGCTCGGCTAAAGGTGCGGCAGGTGTAGCAGTCGCAGGTTTCATCAAGGGCCGCCAGATCCTGACGGAACCGAGCGTTTTTCAAATTCCAGCGCTCGCCCCGCACAATCGCGGTGCCATGGCGGGCTAACCGGGTGGGGATCACACAGTCAAACAAATCCATGCCCGCAGCGATCGCCTGCACCATTTCGCGATGGGTGCCCACGCCCATGAGATAGCGAGGTTTTTCTGGCGGCAGCAGCGGCGTGGTGGCCTGCACGATTTTTTCGATCAGTTCCGGCGGCTCGCCCACACTGACGCCGCCAATGGCATAGCCAGGCAGATCGAGCGTCGTCAACGCCGCCGCCGCCTGGGCACGCAAATCGGGATATACGCCCCCCTGCACAATGCCAAAGAGAGCCTGATCAGGGCGTTGATGGGCGACGATGCAGCGCTTGAGCCAGCGATAGGTGCGATCGGTGGCCACCTCGACGGCCTCACGACTGGCCGGATAGGGCGGGCATTCGTCAAAGGCCATGATCACATCGGCCCCGAGCGCGTTTTGAATGCGAATCGATTCTTCTGGCGTCATGTTGATAATGCGGCCATCGCGGGGCGATCTAAACTTCACCCCAGCTTCAGAAATCGTCCGCATTTCGCTCAGGCTAAAAACTTGAAACCCGCCGGAGTCAGTCAGCATGGGGCCGGGCCAGCCCATAAACTGATGCACCCCGCCCGCCGCCGCGACCAAAGCCTCACCGGGCTGCAGATGTAGGTGGTAGGTATTGGCCAGCACCATCTGGGCTCCTGTAGCCTGCAGCTGGTCAGGCGTTACGGTTTTGACGTTAGCCAAGGTGCCGACAGGCATAAATCGCGGGGTCTCAACCAGGCCGTGGGGCGTCTCAAAACAGCCAGCACGGGCCGCTGTGTGGCGGCAACAAGCCTCAATTTGATATGCAAATTTGCTCAATACTCAGGTCTCCAGCGGGCTGGTGGCTTAGGCCAACGGCCCGTCATCATCGAGACAGGCATCCCAACTGGCAGAGAGGGCTTCAGCGACGATCGCTTCCAAGTCTACCGGGTCGATGTTGCGAGTCGCTTGCTCTTTGATGGGAGTCGTCAACGGCACCAATTGTAAGCAACGGTTTTCTTGAACCAACTTAAAACAGGCTTGGTCACCGGGCAACTTTTCGAGCTGAATGTAGTCAAAGCTATAGACATTGAGATACAGGCTTTGATTCGCTACCAACGTCGAGAGGCCGGGTTCCGCGAAGACATCCATAATGTAGCCAGTACCTTTGCTCATCACGTCTTCTGCGTGAGTGTCGGTATAGGCCACCTGCCCCAAATCATTGAGTAGCCGCAGCATATCGGTCTTATTCACCACAATGCCATGATCGACCAGGCAGGGTGCAGGCAGATGAGAGGAGCCAGCAGAATCGTGGTTCATAGGACTGTCACACAAGCAAACTTCGACTCCGCCAACGCCCAATAATCAGGGGGTTCGTCAGAGGTCTATATCCACGATAATCGATCATCCGAGATCGAAGTTCAGGAGTAGGACGGTTTTCTCAAATTGAGTCGATCAAACCAGCTCAAAAGCTTGATAAAAATCGCCACAAACTGCTTTACATAAGCACTTGACCGATTTAACCGTGGACCTGATCGACTGTGGCAGCTGGACTTTGAACCCCGGCAAAACGGGGCTTTGGGCCGTCAGAAATTCTGTCATCAAAGTTGGTAATTTTTCGACTCAGATTTCCCCATTGCTACATATCGGCGCAACCTTAGGTATTAGCCACCAGCACCACGCTACATCTAGTAGTGACGCGAAAAGCGCGATGATAGAGAAGCCCTGAACTCGCGCCCTGTGATGTCTGACTTCTCTCCCCCACCAGCGCCCCCTGACCCACCCCGATGGCAACGTTGGGGCGCTCAACTGATCGGCGCAGTGACTTTTTATACCGCAATGCCGATCCCGCAACACTGGCCGATGCAGTTTGAGGGCATTGCTCGCTATGCGCCGTTAGTCGGGCTCGGCATTGGCGCCCTGCTGGCGGGGGCGGATGCCTTGCTGGCAGCGATCGCCCTGCCAATGGCAACTCGCTGCGGCTTGCTCGTGGCGCTATGGCTGTTGATTACCGGCGGTCTGCATCTCGACGGCGCGATGGACACGGCGGATGGCCTAGCCGTGCCCGACCGCAATCGGCGACTGGCGGTCATGGCCGATAGCCACAGTGGCGCGTTTGGCGTGATGACGGCGATTGTATTGCTGGGGTTAAAAGGCGTCTGTTTGTTCGATTTAGAGGCCATGCGATGGTTTGCCTTGCTGGCTGCCACCGGCTGGAGCCGCTGGGGACAGGTGGTAGCGATCGCCCGCTATCCCTATCTCAAGCGGGACGGCAAAGGTGCCTTCCATAAAGCACATGCGCAGCCCCAAACGGACTGGCTGGTGGGCCTGACGGCGCTGCTCGGCCTCACGGGCGTGACGGGATGGCTGTATCCCGAGCAGGGCCCATGGCTGGTGGGCACGGTTCTGGGCGGTGAGACGATCGCGCTCCTCACCGGGGCTTGGTTTAGTGGCCAGCTCAGGGGTCAAACTGGCGATACCTATGGCGCGATTGTGGAATGGACGGAGACCTTGCTGCTGTGTCTGATGGTGGGCCTGCAGGGGCTGTTGTGAGCCGCACCGCTCTCATGCAAGCCAACGGCAGCGGCGCACCGCCAAAGTTCTGAGGGCGAGATAGCCAATCGATATCTTGTCGCGGTGGGGCTCACCCCCCTGCTCAAAGCAGGATCACACGAAGGTCTGCCCTGCACTCGCTGCCCCCACCGGCCATTCCCGTCACGGGTGCCGACCAGGGCCACATCGTCTAAATGGCGTCGCTATAGTGGGACAGTATGTTTCCTGGCAGTTGGTAACCTCGCGTTTATGCAGATTCCGGTGTTTGGCAAAGTGCGCCGCCCGCTCCCTTGGCTCTTGGGGGTGATCGCGCTCGGCGCCATTGGGATGGGGGCCATTGGGGTGGGGGTCACCCGCAGTCGCGGCCCCGCCTACGATGTCGCGGCCCTGACAGTTCCGGTCGCTGAGACGGCCCTGACCGTGCGCATTACGGCCAGCGGCACCGTCGAACCGGTGCAAACGGTGAACCTCAGCCCGAAAACTTCGGGTATTTTAGAAAATTTGTTGGTGGAGCAGGGCGATCGCGTCACTGCCGGCCAAGTCATTGCTCAGATGGAAAATGATGACGTCGCGGCCCAAATCCGCCTACGCGAGGCGGCGGTGGCAGAAGCGGTGGCGCAGCTGGAGGATGTGCGACGGGGCAACAATCAAGAGGCGATCGCCCAAGCTGCCGCTGCCGTTGATACTGCGGCGGCCCAGGTCAGCGATGCTGCCGCGCGGCTCGACCTGGCGCAGGCGCAGCTAGCGCGCAATCGCCGCCTCGCCACCCAAGGTGCGATCTCGCAGAATGAGCTGGATACCTTTGTGCAGGGCGTGCGCAGCGCCGAAGCGGCGTTAGACACGGCGCAGTCGCAACGGCGAGAAGCAGCAGAACGACTGGCCGACTTGCAGAACGATCCGCGGCCGGAAGACATCGCTCAGGCAGAGGCCCGGCTGGCGCAGGCCCAGGCCCAGCTGGAGGCCACCCAAGTGCAGTTTGATGACACCCAGCTGCAAGCGCCCTTTGCGGGCATTGTGACGCAAAAGTTTGCCAACGAAGGGGCCTTTGTCACCCCCACAACATCGGCCTCGGATGCCACCTCGGCCACCTCTACCGCCATTGTGGCCATTGCCAGCGACTTAGAAGTGTTGGCCGAGGTGCCCGAAGCCGATATTGCCCAAATTCGTCCGGGTCAGACGGTCGAAGTGGTGGCGGATGCCTTTCCCGATGAGGTGTTTCAGGGTCAGGTGCGGCTGATCGCTCCCGAGGCGATCGAACGCCAAAATGTGACCCTCTTTCAAATTCGGATTGAGCTGCTGGCCGGGCAGGAGATTCTGCGCTCTAACATGAACGTGACGGTGGCATTTATTGGGGATGAACTCGCTGATGCCCTGGTGGTGCCCACGGTGGCCATCGTGACGCAGGAAGGCCAATCGGGCGTCTTGGTGCCCGGCGATCGCGATCGCATCCGCTTTCGTTCGGTCACCCTGGGCTCTCAGGCCGGTGATCAGATTCAAATTTTGGCGGGCGTGGCTGAGGGCGATCGCGTTTTTGTCGATTTACCTCCGGGCACCACGCTCGAAAATCTCACCTTTGGCCGTAGCAGCGACACGGACGACACGGAGGCCGAATAGGCCAAGAGCGCAGCCATCCTTACCGTTAACCGCGCTGGTTCAGTGCTAGGGCATGAAGAGATGTGTCAAATTTGGCACATCTCCGTTGCAATATTGCATCTTGCAATCGAGTTAATCTCTGGGATTAGCCGCTATTTCACGGGCGTTCTCACCGGCAGTGCCAGGTTCGTGCCGTAGCAGATGAAACTTTTCTAATGGAGAGTTTTGTCATAAGGTGCTAAAAATCCTTGGGTCATAGCAAGTACCGAAGTGATTGTTTGAGTCCCGATGGCGATTGGTGGCGAGCGATTACCGTGTCAGGTTTAGCCTTTTCCGTGAGTGCCGCGCCCCCCTTCAAGGGGGATTGGCAGGAGCAGGTAAGTGTGATTTGGCTATCGTTCTTGTCCCTTGAGCCTTGGACTGCCATGCCTTTTCCCCGTTCCCTGATGGAATCACGCATAGATGGTTAGTAACTCCAGCGAGTCCAAAAAACTGAATTGGCAGCAACTGCTGCGAGACGATCGCTTTTGGAAGATTGCCTTTCAGGTGATTACCCTGGCCTTAGTTATTTTGGTTCTGAGCTATTTTTTACTCAATTTGCGGGCCAACTTGGCCCAGCAGGGTATCTCGTTTGGCTTTGGCTTTTTGTCGAACCAAGCTGGCTTTAGCATTGGCGAAAGCGTCCTCGAATATCGGCCCAATGACCCCTACGGCAAGGCGCTGTTAGTCGGCCTAGTCAACACTATTACCTTGGTCATTGCCGGCATCCTCTTGGCCACCACGGCAGGCATTTCCGCCGGTGTGGCGAGTTTTTCTAAAAACTGGCTGGTGCACAAAATCAGCCGCGCCTATGTGGGCCTAATCCGTAACATTCCGCTGCTGCTGCAGCTATTTTTTTGGTATTTCGCCGTCTATGGTCTGCTGCCTCGCCCTCAAGACCAGCTGAATCTCGGCAACGTGATCATTGGCAGTAATCGTGGCGTTTATCTACCCTGGCCCACCAGCAATGGCTTTTTGGCCTGGCTCGCGGTGCTGGCTGGGCTGGCCGTCGCCGCCTTTTTTGTCTGGCAGTGGCGCCTCAAAGTCATCGTCGAACAGGGGGACTCGGGTCAAAAACAGCTGTTTGGGTTGATGGCGATCGGCCTGGCTGGTTTGGGGATCTTTTTGTTTGCCTTGGGCTGGCAGCCGCCCACCGTGCAAGACGGAGGGGGAGCCACCGGGGGCCTGCGGCTCTCGCGTGAATACGTGGCCGCTCTCACCGCACTGGTGTTTTACACCGGAGCCTTTATCGCTGAGATTGTGCGCGCTGGCATTCAATCGGTATCACGGGGGCAGTGGGAAGCGGCGCGATCGCTGGGCCTGACGTCGGGCTTATCTATGCGCTTGGTAGTCTTTCCGCAAGCCCTGCGGGTGATTATTCCGCCGTTAAACAGTGAGTTTATGAACCTCGCGAAAAACTCATCGCTGGCGTTTGCCGTAGCCTATCCCGAGCTATATTCCATCGCCAACACCACCTTTAACCAAACCGGCCGACCGATTGAGGTGTTCTTAATCCTCATGGCCACCTATTTGATCATCAACCTGATGATCACCCTCGGCATGAACACGTTGAACCAATCCGTCCAGTTCAAGGAACGTTAGTCTGGCTAGCCAATTCATTTGTCATTTGCCCCGTTTTCTCTGACCCCAAACGATTCAGCCCTCGTGGCTAAGGATAATAGCCCTGTGAGTACCGTGAGCGATAGTCCTCCTCAGCAATCAGACTTTTCATCTTTGAAAGGACGGCTGACCGTAGCCGCTGTGGTTGCTTTTCTATTGGGCATTGTCAGTCTTCTAGAGGCGTATCGGGTGTTTCCCCTCGAGGATATCCTGCTGCGACTGCCCTTCTTAGCCGAGGCCCCAGATCTCGATATCCTCTCTGTTATTAGAGGATTACCGGAAGTTGTTGAAGACAGCCAGCTAGTCTATTACGCAGGCGGGCGCGGCGATGGCCTCAGACTGTTCGCGATTAGTAACGCCGTGGCTGGGTGGATCCGCACCATCCCGGTGGTGCTATTTGCGATCGCGGTTTTACTGGCAGTGCCTGGGTGGATTTTGCCCGGCATCTCGCCTCTGGAGCAATGGCGCGAAAAACAGGGAATTATCGGCACCCTCAAGAAAAACTTACTGGGCTCATTCTTTGATATTGGCTTCACGGTGGCAATCTTGATTGTCAGCTACCTGGCCATCCGAAGCGCGCTTTTCTGGGGCTTCCTCTTGGCTCAATGGGCCGCCATTCCAAACAACATCGGCCTGTTTATGACGGGCCTCTATCCGTCAGACGAATACTGGCGCATCTGGATTTTATCGGGTATTGTCTGTACGCTGGCAGGGCTCTCATGGGGTCTGCTGGCTCGTAATTTGCCCACTCTATTTAGCCGCAACGTCTTGATCGGCTTTGGGGTGGTGTGTGCGGGTTTTGTGCTGTTTCCCCCCACTCGCCCTAGCAGTCCCACGCTGTTGCTCATGGTCGCGATCGTCGCCGCGATGGCGTGGGCCGGACGCTTGATCGGTCGCCGCCAGCCGGGCCTCGGCAAATGGATCACGCTGCTCTGGTTTACCTCCTACCTTGTTGCCATTTGGCTGATTGGGGGGGGGTTGGGGCTGGTCAACGTCTCAACCAATGACTGGGGCGGCCTGGTGTTGACTCTGCTGATGGCCGTGAGCGGCATCGCGCTGTGTTTTCCCATTGGGGTGGCCTTGGCACTCGGTCGGCGCAGCAGTCTGCCGGTGGTCAAGTGGTTATCGGTCGCTTACATTGAGCTAATTCGGGGCGTCCCGCTGATCGCCATTCTGTTTATGGGACAGGTGATGATTCCGCTCTTCTTGCCCGAAGGGATGCGCCCCGACCGGGTGCTGCGCGCCGTGATTGGCCTGACGTTCTTTAGTGCTGCCTACCTGGCCGAAAACGTGCGGGCGGGCCTGCAGTCGGTGCCGCGTGGTCAGCAAGAGGCCGCTGCCTCCCTCGGGCTCAACACGCCGCTGAGCCTGAGCCTGATTGTGCTACCCCAAGCGCTAAAGACCGCGATTCCGGCAATTGTCGGTCAGTTTATTAGTTTGTTTCAAGACACCACGTTGCTGTCGATTGTGGGACTGGCGGAGCTGTTGGGCATCAGCCGCTCCATTTTGGCTAACCCCACCTATCTGGGGCGCTATGCCGAGGTTTACCTCTTTATTGGCATCCTGTACTGGTTCTTCTGCTATGCCATGTCCTTAGGCAGTCGTCGTATTGAGGAACTGCTGAACACGGATCACCGGTAACTGCCTGAACCCTCACCACTTCGTGTAACAGTTAACAGCCGCGATCACCAAGATACGGATATCCTATTGGACAATGAAGTCATCTCATTGCTCAGCCGCTGCCCCCCGCTGGTTTACCAGCTTTATTCACCCCTAGCCACTTAGCCACTTTAGAGATATAGACCCATGACCCAGTTTCAAACTGAAACCGTTCCTGTTTCTGACAAAACCGGTGAACCCGTCATTGTCGCCACCGATGTCGAGAAATGGTACGACAATGGCTTCCACGTCCTCAAGGGCGTCAGCATGACGGTCTATAAGGGCGAAGTGCTAGTCGTCATGGGGCCGTCGGGTTCGGGTAAATCGACCTTCATTCGCACCTTTAACGCGTTGGAACCCTATCAAAAGGGCAGCATTGAGGTTGACGGCATTGAGTTGGCCCACGACCTCAAAAATATTGAAGCGATCCGCCGCGAAGTGGGGATGGTGTTTCAACAGTTCAACCTGTTTCCCCATTTGACGGTGCTGCAAAACGTCACCCTGGCCCCGATTTGGGTGCGCCACTGGCCCAAGGCGAAAGCGCAAGAAGTGGCGATGCAGCTGTTAGAGCGGGTTGGCATTTTAGAGCAGGCGCAAAAGTTTCCCGGCCAACTCTCGGGGGGGCAACAGCAGCGTGTGGCGATCGCCCGCTCGCTGGCCATGCAGCCCAAGGTAATGCTGTTCGACGAGCCCACTTCGGCCCTTGACCCTGAAATGGTGCGGGAAGTGTTGGACGTCATGCGCACGCTGGCCACTGAGGGGATGACGATGGTCTGTGTGACGCACGAAGTCGGCTTTGCCCGAGAAGTTGCCGATCGCGTCGTGCTGATGGATGGCGGCGTACTGGTGGAAGAGAACACCCCCGAGGCGTTTTTCAACGATCCTCAAGAAGACCGCACGAAGAAATTCCTCTCGCAGATTCTCTAGAGGCTGTCATCATTTAGCGGCTGAGTCCTGATGCTGAAAGCGGTTCAGCCTCTAGCTAGGTTTCCGGAGCAGGCGCGATAATGCCCATGCCGTCAGACTTTCGAGTTTAACTGATGACGCGCCCTAGGCCGAGTCCTGAGAATTTTGCCCGGCGGGGTCAGAACTCTTCAACTTCTCGCTAGCATGGGGGATGGCTGGGCCATGGTGCCGTAGCCTGACCTTTTTTCGGGCGTTTTGCTGAATGGCAGGCATCCAATCACTGCCGTTAGACATTGTCAAGCTGATGGCCGCTGGGGAGGTGATCGATTCCCCCGCAGCTGTGGTACGCGAACTGGCTGAAAATGCGATTGATGCCGGGGCATCGCGCATTATCGTGACGGTGCGATCGCAGCCCTGGCACATTCAGGTCACTGATAACGGTGTCGGACTTTCCGTTGCCGATTTGCGACAGGCCGCCACCTCCCACAGCACTAGCAAACTTTCGGCCAAAGCCGATTTGTGGAATATTCGCAGCCTCGGCTTTCGCGGTGAAGCGCTGCATAGCCTGAGTCGGCTGTCGCGGCTTACCCTGTGCAGTCGCCCCCACGGGCCGGAAAGCAGTGGCTTTTGTCTCACCTGTGATCGCACCGGGCGGCCCCTGAACGTCACACCGATGGCCATGGCCCCTGGCACGCGGGTTGAAGTGGCTGATCTGTTTTATCCCATGCCGTCGCGGCAGTCGCTCGCCGACGCTCGCCAGTCACAGCTGCGGGCGATGCTGCAGGCGGTGCAGCATCTGGCCCTATGTCATCCCACCTTGACCTGGCAGGGCGAGCTGGACGAGCGGCCCTGGTTTACCCTCTGGCCGGGGCAGTCGGCCTTGCATATCTTGCCTCAGGTGATGCGACGGCTGCCAGTGACGGATTTGCGCGAGGCGCGGCAAACCGTTGACCTACCCGAGGCCACGGGCCAGCTCTATCTGCTGCTGGGCCTGCCCGATCGCTGCCATCGGCGGCGACCTGATGGCCTCTTTGTGGCCCTCAATGGTCGCCTGGTGCAGCTACCCGACCTGACTGAGCGACTGCTGGCAATCCTACGGCGATCGCTGCCCCGCGATCGCTATCCCGTCGTGTTTCTCCATTTGCAGGCTCCGCCTCAGCAAGTGGATTGGCATCGCGCCCCCGACAAATCACGGGTGTTTCTACAGCACAGCGATCGCTGGCACGAGGCCATTGCTGCCGCCATTGACGATACCTTACGGGCATCACAGATTGAGCGCCCCGCTGCAGCCGGTCATCAGCGTCTCACTCAACTGCTCAAGCTAGCCGAACCCGACAGCCGCTATGGGGCCACCTCACCGGCGGCCGACTCCGATGCCGCCCCCTTGGCGCTGCGAGCGATCGCCCAGGTGCACAACCGCTATATTTTGGCCGAGCACCCTGCCGGGCTCTGCCTGATTGAGCAGCACATCGCCCATGAACGGGTGCTGTACGAAGAGCTGTGCGATCGCTGGGAAATCGTCGACCTCGAAACCCCCATCGTGCTGTCCGATCTGACCGAAGCGCAGGTGGCGCAGCTGCAGCGCATTGGCCTCACAGTGGAAGCTTTTGGGCCGCAGCTTTGGGCCGTGCGCACGCTGCCTGCGCCCCTACAGCATCGCGACGACGGCGACGCGGCCCTGCGAGAACTCAGCCTCGGCGGCGATTTAGACAGCGCCCTTGTCGCTACCGCTTGCCGCACCGCCATCCGCAATGGCACCCCGCTAGAAATCACCGCGATGCAGCAGATTTTGGATGCCTGGCAGCGAGCCCGTAAACCCCAAACCTGCCCCCACGGTCGCCCCATCTGCCTGACGCTAAATGAATCGAGTCTGGCTCGCTACTTTCGGCGCAGTTGGGTAATTGGCAAAAGCCACGGGTTGGAACCATAGGGCGATTGCTAGAACGTCGTTACCGAAACCCGGTTTAGGGGGCCAAAAGGGACTCGTGCCATCATTGCCTGACACGAGAAACCGGGTTTCTTGCATACTGTACTGGTGCTCCCGTTCACCGCTCTCTTGAACGGTTAAAAGTCAGCTTTCAGCTAATGGCGGCAGCCGCCTTTGCACCGGTGAAGATTGAATCAGAGACGTGTTGGTCTGAGCATAGGGCATGAGCTGATCGATCATGTGCTCCAGCTCATCCGTCGATCGCACGTGAACCTTCGCGATAAAGCAGTCATCTCCCGTCACTCGATCGCATTCCACAATTGCTGCAATCGCTTGAATCATCGCCACCACTTTGGCCAACTGGCCCGGCAGCGGGCGAATCCGAATATAAAACGACAACGCATAGCCCAGCATCTTGGGGTCTACCGCGATCGTAAAATCCTGAATTACGCCCGATTCTTTGAGTCGTTTCAACCGCTCTGAAACGCTAGGCGCAGACATATTTAAGGCTCTGGCCAAATCGGCGATCGAGGTGCGAGCATCCCGATGCAAGATGTCGAGTAGACGCTCATCGACATCGTCCAGCAGCAACTTCTGTATACGAAGGCATTCCTTCATAAATTCCTACTTTTTAAAGTCTACTTAAAATCTTAGCCTTGAATACAGCATATGAATTCCCAAAAGGCGTTGATAGGATTGGCGCACCCATTATTCCGTGCCCAACGTATGAAAATGCCCGCCGCTATATCGACCAAAATCGCCGCCGCACCGCCGCATCTTTGGTTTGTGGTCAGCGCCATCTTTCATTATTTAGGCCCTTCGTTTGCGGTCTTGCTGTTTGCCAATATCAGCGTTTTAGGCGTCGCCTGGTTCCGAATTGCCAGTGCGGCCCTGATATTCGCATTCTGGACTCAGCCGTGGAAAACCTTTCGCTCAGCGGATCGAGCAACGGTCATTTTACTGCTGCTATTGGGCGCTTGTCTGGCTCTGATGAACAGCGCGTTTTATCTCGCCATTGACCGGCTGCCGTTGAGCTTGGTTGCCACGATGGAATTTGTCGGCACGATTGCGGTGGCTTTATTTGGCCTGAGAGCCCTCCGCAACTATGCGGCATTGGCATTGGCGATCGCCGGGGTCTTGATTTTGATCGATGTGCGCTGGTCAAACGATATCTTGGGCCTCACGTTTGCCGCAGTCAATGCACTTTTGTTTATGACCTACATCGTTTTGGGGCATCGCATTTCCGAGCAGGGCGCGGGAGCAGGCGTGGGGCGATTAGGAGCGGCCATGGCTGCGGCGTTCATCTTTGTGATGCCCATTGGGTTTGCCGATGCCGTTTCGGCCCTAGCCCATCCTCTGCTGATTCTGGCGGGCATTGGTGTGGGCATTAGTTCTTCGGTCATTCCCTACATCTGTGATCAGCTCGCCATGTCTCAATTACCGCGCAACACCTATGCGCTGTTGCTAGCGCTACTACCGGCAACCGCCACAATTGTGGGCGCGATCGTGCTGAGTCAGATTCCGACGCTGAGAGACGTCATGGGAATCTTGCTGGTGATGGCAGGCGTGGCGCTTCACAAACCCGCCACATCGCCATGAGCAACTGATAAAGAACGGTGAGACGACGCGGAACAGGGCTCCGTTGGTTGGTAGAGCAAATTATCCCCCGCCGTTAGTCTGGCTTTCCCATCGAGCTGGGTTTAGAAGCCTGAAGTCTTTTGGGGAGCCCGTCGATGAGTAATCAACAATTTGACAGGTTTTCTCAGGACGGCTTGAGTGCCAGCCCCCCTAAGGCACTTCCAGCTCAGCTAATCGCGCCAATTCACAATCTGTCCCATCACTCACGTGGTTGGCCCCGCGCTAGGTCACGATTCATACAACGCCGCCCCCCTTGGTCTTGCCCCCAAGAACGAGCGATCGCCCGTTACCATGCCCCACCCAGTCTTGATCGCCAAAACTATTTTCTAGAGGCCTGTTTGCATGCCGACAACTGCAGTTCGTCCGTGGCGCTTAGTGTTTGCCTTGAGTGCCGTATTAGCGCTCACCGCTTACCTACCCCACCCCAATCTGGGAGAGCCGTTGCCCCAGTCCCTCAATTCTTTAGTCAAAACCTTAGCTCGCTCCACCCCTCAACTGTGATCGCGCGCCTGCTTGGCCACAGTCAAACCCTGACACCACCGGCATGACGCGGGTTTAAGCCTAGCCAGCCCGGTTGGGGTAACGACGCAGCAGCGTCAGAAATCGACTGGTATCAAACGTCCGCGGGTCTTGGCGACTGCCGGAGCGATCGACTGCTTTATGAGTCGTTAGGCGGCTTTCAGGAATGCTGCTCTGGGCGATCAGCCAGGCTAAAGATTCATACTGGGCCTGGGTATAGCCACTGTGGTTAGGGCCATTGCCGCGGCCATCGCTGGGGGTTTCGAGTGAAACGTGGTAGGCAAAATTATTCACCGAAGACGGAAAGGCCGGATTCGTCGTGACGGTTTCGGGACCGTTGGGACCATTGAAGATAGAATTGCCCGCCCCGTAGGCCCGTTTTTCTGGCGGCACAATGTAATAGATCGTGCCATCGCGACCCACTAGCGTGTGATAGCTCACCTGGTCATTGTCGTTGGGGTGATAGGTCTGAAACAAGTTGAGCGCACTTTGGGCCGAGCCCACCGTCTCATGCATGACTGCGATGAATTGATTATTCACGGGCTGGCCATAGGCATCGCTGCTGTAGCGATCGCCATAGTTAGACGGATCGGCCAGCTGAATCACCTGACGGGGCTGATAGTTGGGCGCCGACTGCGCTAACAGCGGCGCGGCAACCGCAAAATCTAAGGGACTCTCAGTCGTTGCTGGGGGCGTCGGCACCAGAGCCATGTCGGTCACCTCGTGCACGGTGGGGAGTCCTGACACGGTTGCGATCGCCTGCAGCGCCATCCCTCTGGGCCAGACAATGAGGCAGCCCAGCGCCAAAACCAGCATCCAGATCCAATTGCCGCCCAACCAGTTTCTCGGTCGTCCCATCGTTCCCCCAGGTTTTTACGCGTGCGAAGGGTTAATCTTGGCGAATTTTTCAGAAATCTGACATTAATTTTGTCTAAGACTGCGAAAACCGATGCAGTCTATCCAGATTCTTTGCAAAAAATCACCAAGACGACCAGCGATCGAGGGCGCGTTTGCCCCCCCAGCGGGCCACAATTTCGTCATCGTAGTCGTCGGCCAGCCGGACAACCGTCGTCACCGAATATTTCAGTTCAATTTGGTCGCAGGTTGAGCCCACCAAACTATGCTCAAACACAATGTCGTCTTCCGAGTCAAAGGCAAATCGACCAAAGCGAATGCCGTTGTTTTCTCGTAATAGATAGTAAGACAGCTCTTGTGTGACAGCGATATCGGTCACGACATAGGAGCGAGTGGTAATCAACGCGTCATCTTCTTCCCAGGGAATCACCCGCGTCGAGGCCACCGCCGAACCAAAATTAATCACAAACAACGGCTCATCATCGAATAAAACCACGCTGCCACCAAACAGATGATGCATCCAAGGTTCAATTCGTTCGTAGCAAGCTTGTTGAGCAGAGGTCTGAAATTCCATTACACGTGCAAACTAATCCTGTCTGCTATTTTCTCATTGATGGGACACCCTTAAGACCACTTCGGGGCAACAAAGCCACCGCGACCGCAAAGCCAGTATCTTGAAAGCAGTCATTGGATTGTGCCTATGGCATCCTCGGAGCCACCGGCTGGCGACCCGTCTGCCAACTTAGTCGATGAACTAGACCAAGTCATTCTAGAGTTCGAAGACCTCCAGTCAGAATTTACCTATCGCCAGGCCCAAGGCGTCTTGCAATCGCTCTTAGACCAGCTAGATCTGACGCCCCGAGAGGCTTCTAGTCTAGGTAGTGAAGTGCAACAGCTGACGAGTCTGCTGCAAAAGCTGGATCAGGCGGTGGTGCAAATTGCAGTCTTTGGTTTAGTGGGGCGGGGTAAGTCGTCGTTGCTCAACGCCCTAGTCGGTCAGCCCGTGTTTGCCACTGGCCCCACCCATGGCATCACGCAGACCGTGCAAACCGCTGACTGGCAAGTGGAGCAAGAAACGCTGGCCGCTGGCCCCACCGTCTCCCGCGTCAGTTTGGGCGGGCCGGGACGATCTCGCATTGAACTGATCGACACCCCCGGCCTAGATGAAGTCAACGGTGAGGCGCGGGCCCAGCTGGCTCACCAGATTGCCGCTGCCGCCGACCTGATTCTCTTTGTGATTGCGGGCGATATTACCCGCGTCGAGTACGCGGCTTTGGTGCAGCTGCGCACAGCCAGTAAACCCATCCTGCTGGCCTTCAACAAAGTTGATCAGTATCCCGACGCCGATCGCGACACGATTTACGCGGCCTTAAAGGATGAGCGCCTGCGTGACTTGATCTCTCCCGACGAAATCGTCATGACGGCAGCGGCTCCCCTGGTAGCGGTGATGCAGGCAGAGACCGGAGCGCGACGCCCCCAAATTCAGCGCGGTCAGCCTCAGGTCGCAGCGCTTAAGCTCAAAATTTTAGAAGTTTTGCAGCGCGAAGGGGTAGCCCTCGTGGCTCTCAATACTCTGCTCTATGCCGATGAACTAAACGACACCATCGTGCAGCGCAAGCTCAAAATCCGCGACCAGGCCGCCCAAGAAGTGATCTGGAACAGCGTCATGACCAAGGCGATCGCGGTCGCCCTGAACCCCGTTACCATGCTGGATGTGCTCACTGGGGCGATCGTCGATGTGGCCATGATTCTCATGCTATCTCGCCTTTATGGCTTGCCCATGACTCGCGCCGGAGCTGTGCAACTGCTCAAAAGCATCGCGGTGGAGCTGGGCGGTCTCTCAGCCAGCGAGCTGCTGGTCACCCTCGGCTTGAGTTCACTCAAAGGGGTATTGGGGGTAAGCGTGCCGGCCACTGGCGGCCTGTCCCTCGCGCCTTACACCACGGTGGCGGTCACACAAGCCACCGTCGTTGGCGTCGCCACCTATGGCATTGGCTTAGTCACCCAGCAGTATCTCGCCAACGGCGCTCAATGGGGCCCTAATGGCCCCAAACCTGTGGTTCACAACATTTTAGAGAATCTCGACGAAGCGTCTATTCTCAATCGGATCAAAGCTGAGATCACCGGCAAACTCAACCGTAATTCGGCAGAACAGTCGGCGTCCAAGCCTGAAATCTAGACCACGGCCAGTTGGTATCCGGACCGACCCTAGAGGATGAAGGATGCCAACTGAAGCCCGCTTAAAGACTTTGGCAGGATATGACAAGATGGACAACGTGACCGTAAATGCCCAGCTTGATCGCATGACTGACTCAACCTTTCGCTCGATGCCCGCCTACGAAAAACTTAGAACGCTACGCTCGCTCTTGCTGAAGTTGCATAAAGCCCTCCTCGACGCCGAACAAGACAGTTATGAACGGGTGCATGGCCCCATCACGTCTAAGGGCGAGCTGTTTCAGCTGGTGATTAGTGATGAGTGGTTCGATTGGTTACGCCCCATCTCACAGTTCATCGTGCGCATTGATGAAACCATCAGCTCGAAAGAACTGGTCTCGCCGAATCAGCTCCACGTGCTGTTAGCCGCCGCCCGCGACCTATTGCCTCTGGAATCAGCGGCTGACAGCGAAACGGCAGTGCGCTATCAACGGGCAGTGCAAAATTATCCCGCCATTGCCACAATGCATGCAGAAATGATGGAGCTGTTAGGCCTGTCTGCCACTACCGAAGGGTAGTATTTTGGCACTGCCAGACGTCTGCGCCTGGCCCGTTGCCTCGTCTTCAACCGGCAGAGCAATCAGAGCTTGAGACCGCCATTAGGGCGTCAGAACGAGCATCGTCCCCGACCTCACTGCTAGATTCAGCCGCTGCTGGCCCTACGCCTCGACGCCATACTGAGAGTCACTCTCAAGCGGACTCCTTAGACAGCCGCACCTCACCGCAAGAAATTACAAGACGCGGGTGACCGTTTCGATAGAGTAGCGAAGCTGATACCGTCGAAGCTGATGCCAGTTAATTTATTGCTGATTTGCTTGGCCGCCATTGCCTGGGGCACAACGGGCACCGCGATGGTGCTGCTCAATCAAACGGTTACTCTGAACCCTTTAGTTGTGGGTTTTTGGCGCATGGCCCTAGCTGCACCTTGGCTGTTGATGATGGCTAGTCGCGACCCCAGCTTTTGGCACTGGCCGCGCCAACTCAAGACAGCGCCGCTGGGGATGGGGGGCTGCATTGCCGTCTATCAGGTCTGTTACTTTTGTGCGGTGCCCCTCAGTGGCGTAGCGGTCACCGCCCTCGTGGCGATTTGTTCGTCGCCTTTGATCATTGCCTTGTTGGCGGCATGGCACTTAGGCGAGCGTCTGACGCCAAAGGTTTATGGGGCGATCGCCTTGGGGATTACGGGAACTATTTTGCTCGTAGCTAGGCCGGCGGCGATCGCCACTAACCCCCGCTTTTTTCTCGGCGTTATGCTGTCGTTTGGGGCCGCCTGCGGTTACGCAGGCTACGTGGTGATAGCGAAAGTGCAGGTGGCCAGCCAGCCACCGCTAGCGATCGCGGCTTCGGGCTTCACCCTAGCAGCACTGTTTTTGCTACCGACATTGGCCTGGCAGCCACCCTGGCAAGATTGGGTGCAAGTGCTGCCCTGGCTACTGTATTTGGGCATCGTCACCACCGCGATCGCCTATGGCATTTATATGATTGGTTTGAGGCACACGTCAGCGACAGCGGCGGGGGTTCTGGTACTGTTAGAGCCCCTGACGGCGACTTTGCTAGGCGTCTTTTTCTTTCGGGAGCCAATGTCGCTGACGGGCATAATCGGTGCCATCCTCTTGCTGAGTGCGATCGCCTTGCTGACCCTACAGCCCAAAGCCGCATGACCGTCAACTGTATTCCTGATCCGACCGGCAAGCAGCGAGGAGAACACGCCCAAGCCTGGCGGACTGACCTCTTTCAGGATCTAGAAGTGCTCCATGCGACCTATCGTCACCATCGGTTTCCCCGTCATCTGCATGAGGAGTTTTGCATCGGGGTCATTACTCAAGGAGCAGAGCAGGTGCGCTATCGGGGTACGACCCATTTAGCCGCAGTGGGTAGTTTGGTCGTGATTCCCCCCGAAGCTGTCCACAGCAATGTCGCCGCCGATGCCACTGGCTGGAGCTTCCGAGTCTGCTATCCCAAAGCCACTCTATTTACACAGCTAGGTTTCGGGGCATCGCTTCCTTGTTTTCAAGCACCGATCATTGTTGATCCGCCGCTGGCCCAAGCGTTTATCTATTTTCATCAGCTGCTGTCGCAGGCCAATCCGCAAACGGCCCTCGTCGCCGAATCAGTTTTGCTCACGGCTTTGGCTCAACTCGTCCAACGACACAGTCAGTCTAGATTGACAGACCAGCAGGGCAGCGAATCGAGGGCAGTCAACCAAATCCGCGACTATCTGCACGTCTACTACGCGGACAAAATTGTGCTGCAAGATTTGGCTCAATTGACCGGGTTGAGTCCTTACCATCTCTCGCGAGTATTTCAACGGGCGACAGGGTTGCCGCCCCACGCTTATTTGATTCAAGTACGAATTGCCAAGGCCAAGACGCTCTTGGCTCAAGGACATTTACCAGCGGCGGTGGCCTGTGAGATGGGGTTCACTGATCAAAGTCATCTCACCAAAACGTTCAAGGCCATAGTCGGAGTAACGCCCAAGCAGTATCAAGGTAGCCAACTCAATCACTGATCAGAGATAAGGGGCAATGCCACCTATAGCAAGGCCCGAAAGGCTGGGAAGTTAGGCGTATTAACCCTGCGTGTTGGCCTGGCCTGCCGTAGGGCTGACGCCGCCGCTCCGCCGACGTTCCTTGAGCGGCGTTGAAAGGCAGATCTGTAGTCCAGTTTCAGCGAATTGGTATTATCGGCAGCTAGAATTCGGCAGTCAGAATCAAAGTGCTGGTTAAAGCGTGTCTTCAGCCATTCAGGCTGTCTTAGCCAAACTGCAGCTATTACTCCACGGCAGCAGTAAGACGACTATTCCAGTTCTCTGGCCCCCTTGCCCCCACGGCGCCCTAGCCATCAAAAATGGTTGGTGAAATCACGCCCCGGTCTACTAGTCAGATCGTCAGGACTCGATGCGATCGATGGACATCCTGCAACAGGCAGAAACGACGCGTCAGAGAGTCATCTGAACCCGCTAAGCAAGAGTTGCCACCGTCAAGCGACCGGGAGTTTGGGCACCAGCGTTTGCTCAGGATTGCGGCGAGTCGAGCGAATTTGCCAAAGCAGACGCCATGGCGCTGGGTTGAAGCAAGCGGGAAATAACAGCTCGCTGGCGATCGGGAGCTTACGTTGCGCGAGAGCGATTAAGCCCCAGTGCAGATACACGTATTGACTGATGATGTCGATGGAAGGATAGTTGGATTGCTCAGCTTCCTCTGCAGGGATAAAGTTATAGATTCGTTTTTTAATGACGACATTCAGCTCGGCTCGACCTTTGAGATTCTTCTTTTGCTCAAATCCACCCGACCAGAGGGTGCGGTAGGCCAAATATTCATTGAGAAATAACGCGTCGCCATAGGCGGCAATTCTCACCCAAGCGTCAATGTCGTCGTAGTTGGTAGTCATGGTGATATCCCACCCGCCCGCCTGCAAGAAGGCTTGACGTTGGGCCGCAACTTGTACCGGCGTACCGACGGGAGTTTGCTCAAGCAGCATGCCATAGTGAATGGCTGTTCTAGGCACATAAAATGTCTGACCCGGCCCCACCGCACCGGTCCGGCGCAGCTCATTGCCCTGCTCATCAACGTGAACCGACCGGCAGGAACAGAGCACCGCTTGCGGATGCTGGGCGATCGCTTGCCCCATTTTCTCAATGCAGTCTTCGGCGAGGTAATCATCATCATCGAGGAACTTGATCCAGTCGCCGGTAGAGACCTCGACCCCCGCGTTCACACTACCGGCATGGTTGAGATTGGTCGCATTGCGATGGTAAATCACCTGGTTCCCCAGACTGCGAACATAGGCCTCGGTATCATCTGTTGAGGCATCATCAACGACGACGACTTCGCAGGGCACCGTTTGGTTGAGGGCAGAGGCGATCGCGCGCTTCAGAAACTCAAGTCGATTGTAGGTGGTGATAACAATACTGAATTTCACTGCAAGTTGTAGGTAGTAACCAAATCAGGAGTCGTTCTTGATTGAGAGCTGAGAGCCCTAAATGAGGGTATCCCCTCGTGCTCTGTTGAGGAATTGTCTCCAATGTCCCTCAGCAGGGTTAAATTTCAGGTAACCAATGTGTCAGTTCTTATGATGTGCTAGTAGGTCGCTGACTACAAACAAACTGTCGGCAGTCAAACCCGATATCTAGAAGCGAGTCAATAGCTCCAGCCATTGCCCTGTTAAAGTTTCCAGTGTTCTGGATGACTTCGAGGACAAGTTTCAAACAGTCAAAGCAGAGCTAAACGAGATTGCAAAATCTCGGCTTGAGTCTCCGCTTCGGTCAGGGCGTCGCGGGCTCCCTGCACCACATCTTCAGGGGCTTTATTAACAAATCCGGGATTTCCCAACCGCCCTGAGAGCGATTTAATTTCACCCTCGACTTTAGCCAGGTCTTTTTCGAGCTTGGCCTTAAGGGCATCAACATCAACAAGCCCCGTCAGCGGAATCAACACCTGCACCGTTCCCACCACACCAGCGAACATTTTGGCTGGGGGCGTCGAGGCGGCGGCGACGGAAGCAGCCTCAGGGGGCTCTGAGGCGGCGGCTGGAGCGGCAGTTGCTGACGCGGGAGGAGTAGGTGCTGCTACCGTAGAGGTCGCTGACTGAGCTGCTGTTTGGCGGTTGATCCAGTCTTTAGCCTCGCCCATCACCTCTTGACGCCAATGGGCCAACTGCTGCCAGGTTTGGCGGCGCTTGGGGGCATACAGCAGATTTTTACTGACAAACCAGGCAGTGTAACCGATACCGACCAACTCAAGAACTGGCGCCACCAGCGGCAGACTTTCTAAGGTGCTGACGATCGCAGACAACACCTGCAATGTAATTAAGAGCGCTGCGAACAAGATCAACGAGCCAGCGGGTCGCCGAAAATCGCTGAAAAATCGCTGAATATAGGTCAGCGGCTCCTCTAACAGGGGACGCATCGTTACCCAAAAATCAGTGATCTCAGCTGCGATCGTACTGACACTGAGCCCATCAGCCGGGTCGGTATCCGACCGCGAACGAGCAGGCGCATTCAGAAGATCCGCCGTTTCTGAGGCCACCTCGGGGCTGACGGCAGCACTCATGTGCGGCGCATCACGTGGGTCAGTTGACGAGTCTGAGTTCATAACCGAGGCGGTAGCGGGTGGTTGGGGAGCCGCATCACCTCGAATCGTCAGCGTTTCAACTTTGCCCAACGCTTGAATGTAGGGCTGGGTGGATGCCAAAATCCGCTGTTCAGCGGGATTGGCTGACTGCAAAATGATCTCAATGCGAGCACTAGGCTTGATGCCGGCCTCCGCTCGCAGGTTGCGAATTGTACGAATTGTGCCAAACAGCAGGTCAAACTCCTGTTCCAGCGTCGGCTTGATCGCCCCGGTGTCAGCCGTGGGATAAACCTGCTGCGCTAAAAACTCATCCTCAGCCGCCTGGTTAAGGGTGTGCCAGATCTCTTCGGTAATGTGCGGCATGAAGGGATGCAGCGATCGCAAAATACCGTCGAGCACTGTGGCCAGGGTCTGCTGAGCCCCTCGTTTAGAGTCGCCATCACCCTGTAGACGCGGCTTCACCAGCTCGATATACCAGTCGCAAAAATCGCCCCAGACAAAATCATAGAGATGCTTGGCCGCTTCACCAAAGCCATACTTCTGCATGTCGGCATGAACCTGCTGCAAGACACCGCTGTAGCGCGACAAAATCCAGCGGTCGGCGAGTTCGAGGGTGGCCGGATTGGGGCCGCCAAGCTGTGCCGGGGTTTGTCCTTCCAGGTTCATCATCACGAACCGGGCCGCGTTCCACAGCTTGTTGGTGAAGTTACGCGAGGCTTCCACCGAGACAGATTCATCCGTTTTGCGATCGTATTCCAAGCGGATGTCTTGCCCGGCCCCAGCGACCTCACGAATGAGCGCGTAGCGGAGGGCATCGGTGCCGTATTTGTTGATCAAAATGAGCGGATCAATGCCGTTGCCCTTAGACTTCGACATCTTTTGATTATTTTCGTCCCGCACTAGACCGTGAATGTAGACTGCCTCAAAGGGCATTTGGTCAGTGAAATGTCCGGCCATCATCGTCATGCGAGCCACCCAGAAAAAGATGATGTCAAACCCGGTCACCAACGTCGTGGTGGGGTAGTAAGTTTGAAAGTCTGGGGCGCTCTCATCAGGCCAGCCCATCGTCGAAAACGGCCACAGACCTGACGAAAACCACGTATCCAGCACGTCCGGATCTTGGGCCAGCAAGACATCTTCGCCAAACTGGGCGATCGCCTTCTCTTCCGCTTCGTCAAAATTCGCCGCCACCACAAAGGGCGTATTATCACGAATCTCGCCATCGGTTTCGCTGACGGCATACCAGGCCGGAATCTGGTGCCCCCACCACAGCTGCCGGGAAATGCACCAGTCGCGCAGGCTCACCAACCAATCGCGGTAAACCTTCGTCCATCGTTCAGGCACAAACTTCGGGGAGTGGTGCTGATCCAATGCCGCCAGTGCTTTTTTGGCCAGGGGCTCAATTTTGACAAACCACTGGGTCGACAGCAGGGGCTCCACGGGCACCTTGCCGCGATCGCTGTAGGGCACCGTGTGCTGATAGTCTTCAATGCGCACCAAAAAGTCGTCATCCCGCAGGCGATCGACCACGGCTTTGCGCGCTTCAAACCGATCCATCCCTTCAAACGGCCCGGCGTCAGAACTCATCGTGCCGTCTTTATTCATGATGGTGATGCGGGGCAGATCGTGGCGCTGGCCCATAGCAAAGTCATTGGGGTCATGGGCGGGCGTCACTTTAACGCAGCCGGTGCCAAATTCCGGGGTCACATAGTCATCGGCAATGATCGGAATCTCGCGCTCCATGATCGGCAAGGTTAGGGTTTTGCCGACTAAATCGCGGTAGCGCTCGTCCTCCGGATTCACCGCCACGGCGGTATCACCCAGCATCGTTTCGGGGCGCGTGGTGGCCACTTCGACATAGCCGGAGCCATCCGTCAGCGGATAGCGAAAATGCCACAGATGACCGTTAACCTCCGTGGGCTCCACTTCTAGATCAGACACAGCTGACTGGCTCGCGGGGCACCAGTTCACCATGTAGTTGCCCCGGTAGATTAGTCCCTCTTCGTAGAGTTGGGTAAACGCTTTAACCACCGCTTTCGACAACCCAGCATCCATCGTGAAGCGTTCGCGGCTCCAGTCAACCGAAACGCCGAGCTTGCGCAGCTGACCGACGATGGTGCCGCCCGATTCGGCCTTCCACTGCCAAGCGCGCTCCAAAAACTGGTCGCGGCCCAAGTCTGCCAGAGTTTTATCCTCGGCTTTGAGCTGGCGTTCAAGAATGGTTTGCACGGCAATGCTGGCGTGGTCAGTACCTGGTAACCACAGCGCGTTCCGCCCTTGCATCCGCTGATAACGCACGAGCGTATCAATCAGGGCGTTTTCAAAGGCATGGCCCATGTGCAGACTGCCCGTAACATTGGGCGGCGGAATAACCACACAAAAGGGCTCTCCCGGATGATCGGGGTCAGCCTTGAAGACATGGCGGGCTTCCCAAGCTGCTTGCCATTTCTCTTCCGTCAGAGAGGGGTCGTATTGACTGGGAAGATTGGGGATGGTGGCCGTCATGGGAGTAGAGTTCTCGTTCGGGGCAGTCGATTACCTCATGATCTTGCCATGAGATTTCCTTTAGATACTAAGAGAGCGGAAGAATTTTTCATCACCGGGCACTTCACAGACGGCCTTTCTGAATATTTCGTTCAAACGTTCCAGAACTGCGCTCTTGTCCACGAGGTCAGGGCGGCCTAACCCGTCGTACTCATCGCTGTGGCGATCTAACTCATGCTCGATAAATTCGTTAAGCTCTGGCACGGGTTTACCCAGGCCCAGTTCTGGAGACTGGATTTTTAACGCCAACAGCTCCTCAATGAGGGGCACCAATGACTTGGGCGCAGTCTTATCGACTAACCGCCGAAACTCGACCGGGGGGACACCAAGCCCCTGCTCCAGATGACGAATGGCGAGTAGCGGACGCAAAACATAGAAATACTTCTTCAAACGAACTTGGTCACGATGTAGAATCTTCGCGGACTGTCCTCGTGCCATGTGACTGTAGTGATAACCCAGCGCCACACTGTTAGCGGTGACCTCTGCTAGGGCTCGCAGCTGCTCAGCGCAGTCCCCCACCTCGATGTAACGAATCGGGCTGTTTAACCATTCCAAAAGAGCACCGTTAGTGCGAGTAAAGAGGTAAAGCGCCTTGCGAAGATCCCAGCCGTTGCAATCAATCTCGTCGACGATGGGGTACTCGATGACGTCACGACGGCGCTCTACATCAAATGACAAGTACCAGTCTGCCGGGTGAGCGTAGATAAATCTCACGTCGTAGTCAGAATCGGGTGAGGCGAACCCCCAGGCCCGACTACCCGACTCACAGGCATACAAAATTTTGACGTCGTGCTCTACCTCAGTTTGAGCGAGCCGCTGCTGGATCTCTACAGCAAACGGCTGCGGGATTTGAGAGAATTCCACAGGATCTCCGGTGTCGCCTCAAGATGACGTTGAGCTGCCGAACGGCATACTGAACGGCGGTCATCGTCGAAGCGATGATTGTTCTTGTAAGATGCCCGAACATGAACCGATCTAAGCCGGTTGTGGGGCGATCGCGGCTCAGAACCGAGCATCGCTACCACCAGCTTGTTCCCCTCTTCGGCCCGATGAAGTCCTTGTGCACCCAACCCACGGGCTCGGAGCCGGGAAACCGGACTTGAATCCAAGTTTCACATTCTCGGCTAAAGGCTTGACCGATGAGCTCCACATCTTCACCAACCAGCCCGTAGGCAGTGACCTCGTAATCTAGCCCTGGCCCGGTTCTCACATTGACGCGACTGCCGACCGTTTCACCATCGATAAAGGCGGGTCTTGGCTCTTCATACGAAAACACCTCTTCAGCCGGAATGTCGGTGTCGTCAGCGTATACGGGGCAGGTGAGCACGAGTTGGCTGTGAGCGGGTACCGCCAGTGAGAGAAGAGTTGCGGTGGCGATCAGAATTTTCTTCATGGGATTGAGAGACCTCCAATCAGCGCTTCGACGATGAGCGATCGCACCTCTCAAACTTCAACTGCCGCACTCCGCATGCCGCATGCCGCACTCCGCATTCGCTCTCTACTCCCACTCAATCGTGCCGGGCGGCTTAGACGTCACGTCATACACCACGCGGTTGACGCCTTTGACTTCATTGACGATGCGATTAGAAATGGCTTCTAGCAGGTCGTAGGGGGTGCGCGACCAGTCAGCAGTCATACCATCTTCACTGGAGACAAAGCGCAACACGATGGGATAGGCATAGGTGCGCTGGTCGCCCATAACGCCAACACTGCGCACCGGCAACAGCACCGCAAAGGCCTGCCAAAAGTCGTGATACATGCCGCGATGGCGAATCTCTTGACGCACAATGTAGTCAGCATCGCGTAGGATGTCGAGCTTTTCGGCGGTGACTTCGCCCAAGATACGAATCGCCAGACCAGGGCCGGGGAAGGGATGACGGCGAACGATTTCTTCAGGCAGGCCAAGCGATCGCCCCAGCTTGCGCACCTCATCTTTAAATAGCTTGCGCAGCGGTTCGACAAGTTTGAACCGCAGATCCTTCGGCAGGCCGCCAACGTTGTGGTGGCTTTTGATCTTGACGGCGACGCGTTCGCCCGTTTTGGGATCGACATTCGTATCTGCCGACTCAATCACGTCGGGATACAGGGTGCCTTGGGCCAGGTAATCAAACGGCCCGAGACGGCGCGATTCTTCTTCAAATACCTGAATAAATTCGTGGCCAATGCGCTTGCGCTTGACCTCTGGATCGGTGACGCCTTTCACCTGTTCAAGAAAGCGCTCGCGGGCATTGACATAGCTGACATTGATATGGAACTGCTCTTCAAACAGTTTCACTAAGCGCTCGGGCTCACCCTTGCGCATAAAGCCCTGGTCGATGAACATGCAGGTCAGCTTGTCACCAATGGCCTTATTCAACAAAAATGCCAGGGTCGAAGAATCGACCCCGCCAGACAGCGCCAGCAGCACGCGGCGATCGCCAACGCGGGCGCGAACTTCACGCACCGCTTCTTCGATAAAGGCTTCCGTCGTCCACGTGGGCTGACAGTCGCAAATGTGATAAACAAAGTTGCGAATCAGCGCCTGTCCCCCTTTCGAATGCACCACCTCGGGATGAAACTGCACGCCGTAATACTTACGGGTGTGGTCAGCGATCGCGGCGCTCGGCGTGTTGTTGGTGTGAGCTAACACCTCAAAGCCAGGGGGCATTTGGGTCACCGAGTCGCCGTGGCTCATCCACATCGTGGAGCCATCTTCCACATTGGTGAGCAGATCCGTGGGGTCATCAATGTTCAACGAAGCTTTGCCGTATTCGGCCCGCTCGGCCCGCTCAACCTGCCCGCCCAACTGCTGCACCATCAGCTGCATGCCGTAGCACACGCCCAAGACCGGCACGCCCAGATTCCAAATCTCCGGGTCGCAATGGGGGGCCCGTTCGTCGTAGACCGAATTTGGCCCCCCCGACAGGATGATGCCCTGAGGATTCAGCTGTCGCAACTGCTCCGCCGTCGTGCGATAGGACAACACTTCCGAATAGACTTCGGTTTCGCGAATGCGGCGGGCAATCAGCTCAGAATATTGCGAGCCAAAATCTAAGATCACTAACATTTGGCGATCGAGTCTTGCCCTACTGGGCTCATCAGAGGTTGTCGCGGTTTGGGTTTGCAGAGTCACGGCAGAAATCCTGTGAATAAGTGAAGAACTTGAAAGGAGGGCTCGTTAGCGCTAGCAACAACCTCAGGAACGGGGCTGTCAGGTGTCATTAATCCGGACGAATAATCAAAACGATTTAAAAACTGATGGGCAATAAGCTCTCAATCTACCCGTTCATACCGGCGAGGATGAGAGGCTAGGGTGAGCATCGAAAAAAATATTCCTCCTAGCTTACCAAAAGAGTTTGCAAGAGTGACTGGCCGCGATCGCTGATGGCGACAATCTCTCGCGAACGGTCAAACACCGCCGCGCCAACGACTACCGCGCGATCGGCATTAGCGCGCAGGTAGGCCGTCGATCGCTCATCGATTCGCTGCACCAGCGTTTGGTAGGTTTGCTGCACCCAGTGACTCTGCTCTGCCGCGTCGAGCTGCCGCAGATAGGTGAGGCCCGCTTCCACCGTCTGGGCCTGCAGCAGGTGCTGCACATGGGCAGTGGGTAAGCCTTGAGCCGCCGCGATCGCGGTCAAAATTTCTTGTCGGCCATCCGCCACATAGTGATGAGTATGAAAAATGCCGCCCGCCAGCTTGATCAGCTTGCCGTGGTAGCCCAGCAGCAGAATTTCTTGTACGCCACTCAGAGCGGCTTCCACCAGCAGCGGCCCAATCCAGTTGCCGGTTTTGAGCCGCTGCTCGGGCCGAATGCCGAGCGACAGGGCCTTGTCTAACCCGTTTTCGCCGACACAAAAGACCAGTGTGGTGAACTGCGTCGCCCGCTCCCGCACTGCTTGCCGAAATGCGGCCAGCTGTCCCGGCGCACTCAGCGGCTCGGCAATGCCCGAGGTACCCAACAGCGACAGGCCATCCACGACACCAAAGGCCGCGTTAGAGGTGCGCAAGGCCAGCGATCGCCCCTCGGGCAACACAATCGTCACCCGCAGCGATCGCCCCGCCGGCAGCAGCGGCAGCAGATTCGCTTGCAACACCGTCTGGGCGTAGGCATAGATCGCCGGTTGCTGATCGGCATTGACCTGCCGGCCCAAACCCGCACCGCCGTCAATCTGCAGGCGCTCTGTTTGCTGCACGTCGCCCCAAGCCACAATCGCCCAAACGGGCGTATGGCGCGTAATGTCCAAATTATCGCCAGGGTCGCTGCGGCTGATCCCCAGCACCGAGCCATCGGGCAGCGGCGCGACCTGCTCAATCGCAATCTCGGCTGACCGAGCGGGATTCACCAAATCAACGGTGACGGATTTGGCGGCCTGGGTCGTATCCACCAGCATTCGCAGCGCCGCGATCGCGCTGGCACAGGCAAATACTGGCAACGTATAGCCCGCTCTCGGTTGGGAGGCTTTTGTCTCAGACGGCATACTTTGGCAATTAAAATGTTGTTAAAGTTGTGGGCAAACATCGCGGCGTCATGAGGCGCGATGTTTGCCCAGTGTATTCGCCAGTAGGGTTTGCTGTTGTTATGAACGCCATCGACTATCTCCGCATCAGTTTGATCGATCGCTGCAATTTTCAGTGTCAGTACTGCATGCCTGAGGGGGCTGACCTCACCTACGCCCTGCAGCAAGACTGGCTCACCCGCGCCGAGCTGCGATCGCTACTGACTGGGGTGTTCGTGCCCGCTGGGTTTACCCGCTTTCGCCTGACTGGCGGTGAACCACTGCTACGACCCGACGTGGTGGAAATCGTGGCCGATATCGCCCACTTACCCCAAACCCAAGATTTGTCGATGACCACCAATGCCTTTTTGCTGGCCAAGAAGGCGGAAGCGCTGTGGCAGGCGGGTCTGCGACGACTCAACATTAGTCTTGATTCCCTCGATCCCGAGACGTTTCAAGCGATTGTGGGCGGTCGCGGGCGGTCGCGCTGGCACGACGTTTGGGAGGGCATTCAGGTCGCACATCAAATCGGCTTTGCACCGCTAAAGCTCAATGTGGTGGTGATTCCCGGTGTTAACGATGGCGAAATCTTGGACTTGGCGGCCCTCAGCCGCGATCGCGAGTGGCATGTCCGCTTTATTGAATTTATGCCGATCGGTAACGGCGATCTGTTTGAACACAGTGGCTGGATCGCTTCTGAGGAACTGCGTCAGCGGATTCGCGATCGCTGGGGGCTGACGACAGGCAACGTGCGCGGCAACGGCCCGGCAGACGTGTTTCAGATTCCCGGTGCGCTGGGCACAGTGGGCTTTATCAGCCAAATGTCGGAGTGCTTTTGTGATCGCTGCAACCGCATGCGGCTATCGGCGGATGGCTGGCTGCGTCCCTGCCTGCTGAACGAAACCGGGCAGATTAATCTGCGCGAGCGGCTGCGCCAAGGTACGCCCTTAGAGGAAATGCGTGATCGAGTAATAACGCTGGTGGACGCGAAACCCGAGATCAACTTCAAAATGCGCGATTCCGGCACGACGGGCGCTTATAGCCGCACGATGTCACAAATCGGCGGCTAGTAGACTGCGGCACTCATACAGACATAGGACGATTGCCACTGGCTTGGCAGCCGGGGGCAAGGGAGGCAGAAAAACTGGCGGGATCGTTTTATACCGATTCTCTGAAACAAGGCTGTAGAGCTAACTCCCTCGCCCCTGACCCCCCTGCGTTTCCAAGATTGCCGGGAGTCCGATCACTAAGAATTGATATTACTTCTGCCATGGAGTAGTAGGGCATTGGTCAAATAAGCAGCTCGATCGCCTTCTCTCAAACAGTCCGATCAATCCTCCTGGCTCCCCCTCCCCTGCAGTTACGAATCATTTCCCCCAAACCGATCCCCCCGTCGGGATGAGCTGTGGACGCCACCAAGATACGCCGGTGGGATTAGCGCTACCGTGGAATTGATTTTTCTTTTGGGAAATCTCAGTTCAGTCCAGTTGGGGAACGATAGGCCAGATGACGAATCGTCAACTCACCGCTCAGCTCAAGCAGCTCACTGCCGGGCTGTGGCTCCCTAGCGAAACCGAAGCCCCGTGGACAGTGCCCACCTGGACTTTGACCACAGGCGATGCCGCCGAAATTCGTCAAGTCTTGCGCCGCGCCGAAGACGTTTCCGTAACGGCAAGCTCCCTGGCTGAGTTGATGGCGCAGGTGCAGCGGCGCTGTCGAGCCTATGGCTCTGAGGGCCAGACGCTTCACCAGCAGCACCAGACGCTATTCGATTACCTGCAGGGTGAGTGCGATCGCGTGCGCGTTTTTCGCGTCGGCACCGTCACCATTGATGTCGTGATCGTCGGCGAAACCGCCGATGGCTATGGCATTTTGCAAACTCAAAGCGTTGAGACGTGAAGTAGTTTAGAGAGCGGCATCATCAACGGCAACAACCTTCGCTCAGCATGAACGTGCCCTTCCCCATGCCACCAGCGCCGGCCGGGAAGCAGAGTGCGGCCAGTCATCGATGGCCTAAACGATGGCAGACCCTAGAAACGAGAGCCACTTTGCGCGATGCTGTTACCGACAGCCTCATAGTTGGGAGAAAGCATCATGGCAGAGATGGATCCGGTCAAGCTGATGAAGCAAGAAGTCGGACGGGCCGCCGCAGCACAGGTCAAGTCGGGCACCGTCGTTGGCTTAGGTACCGGCTCGACAACCGCCTTTGCGATTCAATTTATTGGTGAACGGCTGGCCAGCGGTGAACTGACGGATATCAAGGGCGTGCCCACTTCCTTTCAGGCATCGGTGCTGGCCAAGCAGCACGGCATCCCTCTGACCACGCTGGATGAAGTTGATTACATCGATGTGGCGATCGACGGTGCCGATGAGGTCGATGCCCAGTTCAACCTGATCAAGGGAGGCGGTGCCGCCCACACCCGCGAAAAAATCGTCGATGGCCTGGCCGAAAAGTTCATTGTGGTGGTAGATAGCTCCAAGCTGGTGGATAAGTTGGGCTCAACCTTTGCGCTACCGGTTGAGGTGCTGCCCATGGCAGTGGCCCCCGTGACTCGCGCCTTGGCCGGCTATGGCGCTAAGGTCGATCTGCGCATGGGCATCAACAAAGACGGCCCGGTGATTACCGACCAGGGCAACATGGTGCTAGATGCCAAATTTGAGGCCATCACCGACCCCGCCGAACTGGAAAAGGCCCTCAACAACATTCCCGGCGTGCTCGAAAACGGCTTGTTTGTTGGCGTCGCGACGGAAGTCTTAGTCGGCGAAGTTAAAGACGGCCAGGCCTCAGTGCGCAGCCTATAGCGATCGCCGCTGCGAATCAACTTCTCGCCCAGGGGCAGCCGTTCCTCCCCTGGGCGAATTTGTCGTGGGTTCAGGGACAGTTTTCTCAATTCATATAGATTGCCGGGACCCCGCCGATGGTCACGACAGGCGATCGTTCTCCTCACTTTGGCCTAAGAAACCCTAAAGTCACAAGCTATCCTCGCGCGATTACCCACAACTGACGCCAGGGATGTCAGCGGTCTCATCACCCCACCCTCGCGACATGCTGACCGGGACGTTTTCATACCGTCTTCATCTTGAGAGACGTTAGCTTTGTTTAGCATCTGCGTGTCTCTTTGTTTTCTGGGTAAAATTGATACAGCAAGCTCGACTCATTCGTAGATCGTCAGTGTAAAAACCGCTGCCCGGCCTCGTGCCCTAATCAGTTCTTGCACGCTCCCCTGACGGCTAAATCAATAGGATTAAGCTTGACAATGGCCTCGTGTCGCCCCCTTCGCCGCCCGACGCTAGATTGATAATAGATTTCACCCTGAGGTTGCTGGAGAGGAATCGTCCCTCAAAGCAGATTTAACAGAGTATTGACCTGGCCATCATGGTTTTAGCCATCGTTGAGAGGACTCAAGCTCCGATCGCGCTGCGGATTGAAAGTCCCTTAAGATTTTCTTGATAAATGAGCATTCAGCCTAAAAGTGTGAGATTCAGCACTATGAGGTTGATCAACTCAAATTAATGCTTTAGAAATCACAATAAGCACATCAAAAAAGTAGGCACTGTCATTTAATACAGTTTTTTAATAAATATCGTTTGGAGGACGCATGTAGAAAATGGGCAGATGGGAGCACAGCACAATTGATCGAATAGCGGATAGCAACGGTTATCTAAGCGAAAATCGCGTGGAAAAATTCGTTGTGATGGTTTTTCCGAATGGCTTACAGGGGCAAATCTGGTCCGCTATTTTGCGATCGCAAAATCTTTCCGTACTTTGGGAATCGCCTGATGTCTCTCTGCCCAAGGCGCTCAAGGCACTGCATCACAAGCGGGCCCTGCCAGATTTGATTGTTATCGATACTCGCCTCCATCACCTGCAACCCCTACAGCTCTGTCGTTGGCAACAGAAGCATCACTTGGCTACCAAAATTTTATTGGTCAACGGCGTTCAGCCTCATATTGTCAATGCGGAAAGGCAGTGGGCATTGACCCAGGGGGCGGCTGATTTGCTGCCCAGAATCTGCAAAAACACTCTCGTCAGTGGGGCCTCAGCAAATCTTCGGCGAGTGCTTGACGTTCTGGAGATTACGTCCTGCGATCACCACACACTGATTAAAGCCCTTCTAAGATTAGGCTTGGTGACATCGCCTCGATGCGCCCAGTCTGACCATCCGCTCCACGCTCGGGAAGCGTAGGGTGAGCAGTCTGTTCTGAGCTTGTCGAAGCGAGGTCTCAGCCCTAATTTTGACCTCAGAGCAGCGAGAAATGCCGTCAACATCGGACGCGCAGCCACAGTCAGTTCTCGCTTGATGACCGCCAACACGTCAGGTCTTCAGAAGATTGCCAGATCGTGATGCGATTCAAAGCAGCGAGTCAATACATCAAGTTCTTGGTTGATTTGGAATTGACTGCACCTAGTAGACTGCGGCGTGATTTCCCCAACCACTTGCCGATGCTTAGGGAGCTGTGGGGGCAAGGGGTCCAGAGAAACCGGGAGGGTTATCTTACTTTCGCCGTGGAGCATTGGTCACTTCAGACAAATGTGAAATCCCACTGCAACTTAATATCAGGAGTATTCAAAACCACCCCAATCAGGTCACTCTGATGCCAAATGAGCACATTTTGAGAGCCGACGCCTCCCCAGTTAGCACCGAGTGATAGGGAATAGTCACTGATGACTCCATGCACCTGAATTTCATCACCCTCCATACGGTTAAAGTCAGTGATTTTGGCATAACTACCGGGAGCAGTGTAATAGACGTTACTTTGATCTCCCAAAACGAAAGTATCGGCACCATCGCCTAAGTTTTTCTGCTCAGGCAACGAGTTCGCCTCATCGCCAGTTAAGACATCAATTTGGTAGGAAAAAGACGGCGCATTATCACCATAGCCATTAATGATATCGTTGCCGAATCCGCCCATCAGAGTGTCATTCCCTGCTCCCCCATCCAATTCATCACTGCTGGCTCCGCCCAAGAGTTGATCATGGCCAGAATTACCAAAGAGCCGATCGAGCCCATTGCCACCCTCAATCAGGTCATTACCAGAACCGCCCGCCATATAGTCATTACCGCCTTCTCCAGCCAGGATGTCATGGCCCCCTTGCCCGTAGATTTCATCTTTTCCTAGTCCGCCCAGAATCGTATCATTGCCATCGAAGGCCCCACCGGCGTCTCCATACAAAATGTCATGCCCTAACCCGCCTTCTAAATAGTCGCTATTGTTGCCACCGGCTAGCCAATCATTGCCGTCGCCGCCATACAGTTTGTCATTCTGATCACCCGCCACAAGAAGGTCATTGCCACCATATCCATACATGTAGTCAATGAAGTGAGTTCCTTCAAAATCAGGATTATCAAAAGGGTTATCAAAACCGGCTGTGCCATAAACATAGTTGACAAAAAGAAACGGAATCTCAATAGCCGCTTCATCAAAGGAGCTTGTTCTCTCATTTGTTGATTTTTCAAGAGTTTCAAATTCCCTATCAATTTCTATCTTAGAATCGTCAGGCCAGGGGCTGTTTCCTTTTAATGTTTCACTCAAGGGAGTAGTTTCAGAGCGGTCAGACGACTCCTCATCGGATAAAGAGTTGGGCACAATAGGCTCATAAACGACTTCCGTTGATACCTCAGTGGCGTTGTCAAATGACTGGTTAGACATCAGAGTCTGATCTTCTAAACCGTCAACGGGCAACGTGAAATTGTTTGATTGATTTTCAACTAAAACAGGAGGCACGATCGCGCTGTTTGTCGAACTTAAGTCAGTCATGAATTTTCTTTATAATCTTGAGACTAGTGGTTAGAAAATAGAAGATACACGCAAAGCGAAATGGCATTTTTTGTTCGCTTAACTATCCTGTTAATGTCAGTTTATTGGCATCAAAAGTCTTTGCTGGTGGGTTATCTGCCAACTTCCTTGCACAAAAAATAGAAGTTGCTGGCATCAAAGTGCAGTAACTGTCTCACACATACCGCTAGCTGAGCGCAGTCGTTCGCGAAGCGTCTCCCGGAGGGAGAAAGCTAAAAGCGTCCCTTCGACTCCGCTCAGGGGACGCTGACAAAGTGCAGACAGCCTCATCAACGAAGTTAACGGCATGCCTGGCGAGGGATGTCTGGCCAACCTGCATTGATTGCGGCTAAACCTGTGCCGACTTCAAGCGCGATCGCTGAATGTTGACATTTTGATAAGCTTTTTCTTGCCGATCTATCTGTTGAGCATTGAGCGCCGGCGATCGCCGCCGATCTCTAGATGCTACGGGCCTGCCCCTTCTGTAGATTCGGCTCGATCATCTCACCAGCAGACAGCGTGGTCCTTCACTGATGCCTGCAGACATCACCGTGCCCCGCCATCGCCCTAGGGCAGAATGCTTTCTCGATGCCAATCAGGGGGCTAATGCCGTCAGGGTAAAAAACCGTCTAAACTCATCACGGCAATCCTTTTTTATTCACGATGCAATACCGACGCTTTGGCCGGACTGAACTGCCGATGCCCGTTTTCTCTTGTGGGGGCATGCGCTACCAGCATTCTTGGCAAGACGTGGCTCCGGCAGATATTCCGCGCAAAAATCAGGAAAATTTAGCGGCGACGATTCGGCGATCGCTGGCCGTTGGCATCAATCACATTGAGACGGCACGCGGCTACGGCACCTCAGAGATTCAGCTTGGTCGAGTGCTGCCTCAGTTTCCCCGCGAGCAGCTGATCGTGCAAACCAAAGTATCGCCTCAGGCCGATGCCCAAGCTTTTCGCACGACGCTACAGCAGTCATTGCAAAACCTGCAGCTCGACTATATTGATCTGCTCGGCATTCACGGCATCAACACCCCCGAACTGTTGGATTACGCCGTGCGTCCTGGCGGTTGTCTTGACGTGGCTCGCCAATTCCAGCAGGCGGGCCGCATTCGCCACATTGGCTTTTCAACCCACGGGCCAACCTCGGTGATTGTGGAGACGATCAACACCGGTCAGTTCGACTATGTAAACCTGCACTGGTATTACATCAATCAAGACAACTGGCCCGCGATCGCCGCCGCCACTCGGCAAGATATGGGCGTGTTTATCATCAGCCCGACGGATAAAGGCGGTCACCTTTACAGCCCACCGCAAAAGCTGGTCGATCTCTGTGCGCCTCTCAGTCCCATCTTGTTCAACGATCTGTTTTGCCTCAGTCATCCCCAAGTGCATACCCTGAGTTTGGGGGCAGCGCGACCGACTGATTTTGACGAACATCTGAAAGTTTTGCCGCTGCTCGATCAGGCCAACACGGTGTTGCCCCCCATTCTCAAACGGTTAGAAGACGCTGCGATCGCTGCCCTGGGGCGCGAGTGGGTGCGCACTTGGAAAATCGGCTTACCCAGCCCCGACCAAACACCTGGCCAGATCAACGTGCCGATCATCCTCTGGCTACACAATCTGCTCGAAGCCTTTGACATGCAGGAATATGCCGAAGCCCGCTATAACCTATTGGGCAACGGGGGGCACTGGTTTCCGGGCCGCCCTGCCGATCAGTTGAATGAGGTGGATATTCGCACCGCGATCGCCCAGAGCCCCCACGCTGACAAAATTCCCGCGCTACTGGCCGCCACCCACGAACGGCTGAAGGGCAAAACCGTGCAGCGATTGTCACGCAGTTAATCACGATATTCAAAGGTGGGGATAGCAGAGTCGCCAGCAGAGAGGTTGATCGTGAAGCGAAAAAGTGGACTCTCCCTTACCGCACTGGTGGCCGTCGTCAGCTGGGGATTAGCCAGCTGTGAACGCGATCGCTCTACTGAGCCCAATCTGGCTCCTTGGATTGGGCAAACAATAACGCTGACCGCCGATCACCTCGTCTGCATTCCCTTTAGTAGCCGCGATGCGAGGGGAATTGACAGATGGCTGGTGAATCGCGACACCACCGCCTATCTGATGGTGAATGCTGACATCCAATCCGCTTGCCGTCAGGATTTCAACGAGCTGATCGGCCCGGTATCGGCAGGCAGTCAAGCCGAAGTGGTGAGCTTTCTTTCTGCATATGGCTTACTGGTGAGCCATGAAAACCTCCAAGCCGTTCTGCGCATCGAAGTTGAGACCCCGGAACCGTCATTCTTGCTGGTCAAGACCCAGGTTGAAAGCAGTGCCGAGGGCTATGTATTGCCTTGGGAACCTTAGCCACTCCCTCAATCGTGCTGGCAAAATTCCGATTCTGATAGCCGCCACCGATGCCCGATCTCAAGATAAAACCGGCAATGCTTCTCTCGCTTTGAGGCCATTACAATTAAAGTGTCTAATCCGATTCGTCCGGTAGAAATACAGTCCTCTATGGCGATGAGCAGAACGGTTACCAAATGGACCATTGCCGACTATCACCGCATGATTACAGCGGGGGTTTTGAACGATCGCCAAGTCGAACTGATTGACGGTGACGTGGTTGACATGTCCCCTGAATTACCGATTCATCGAGCAACCTATCGCCGGAGCGAAAAGAGCCTAGCGCAAGCTTTGGGCGATCGCGCCGTCATTTTCACTGCGGCCCCGATTACCCTGCCCGATAACAGCGAACCTCAGCCCGATATTTGTATCGCGATGCCGCCCGAGTCGCGCTACGACCAGCGTCACCCGATACCCACCGATATTGACTGGCTGATTGCGGTTGCCAACTCGACCCGAGACTACGATTTAGGCAAAAAGGCCCAGCTCTACGCCCAGCACCAGATTCGCGAATATTGGGTGATTGACATCCCTCAACAGCGGCTGTGACTGCATCGTCAGCCCTTGTCGCCAGGCTATCAATCTGTTGTTCACGTCAATTCGGGTACTGTTGCGCCCCTGGCTTTTCCTGACGTTCGCCTGGAGGTGGCTCGTTGGTTGAATTAAGTCACCAGTCCGCCAAGGGTCTATGATTGACAGTGATTTGGGCGATCGCAGGAGCGCACAGCAAAACCATGTTGAATAAAGTACTCAACGGACTGAACTGGCTACTCGTTGCCAATCTGTTTTTTGTACTGGCGAGTTTTGGCTGGTTTGCCACCGCCGTCGTCGGTCGCAGCATGAACGTCAACCTGGGGTTAGAAACCTGGTACAGTCTGTGGACGCCGGTGTTTCAACCCGCGATCGGCATTTTGATGGCTGGGGCGATCGCGATCGGGATTCTTGGCTGGGCCTCCAAAAAGCTGGCCTCACTGCGCGAGAGTTGAGCCCAGCACGCAACATTCGCGCCCTTTAAAGACTCAAATTTCAGCAGACGAGCCTAACCCCGAACCCTGAACCTCCAACCCTGAACCCTGCCCTCTCACTCGTCTCCCTGGAACCCTCACCCCTCAACATCCTCATCCACTTGAGTCTTCTGGCGGCGCTGTTCGCTCAGTTTCAACAAAATCTCAGCGTGCGCCGTGCGGGTGAGTGGATACAGATAGCAAAGCACGAGCGCGCAGGACAGCAACAGCAAGGGCACCGGCCCCATAAAAGCCCGGATGGCCAACAGGGCCGACCCCGGATCAGCATCTGGCTGGGGATTTTGCAACGCTTCGAAGCCCGACCATTCCAACGCAGCACCCACCAAAAAGAGGCCCCCCGCCAGCCCGATTTTTTGCAGCAGCGTCATAAACGAATAAAAAATGCCCTCGCGACGCTGGCCTGTTTGCAGCTCATCTAGTTCGATGACATCGGGTAGCATCGCCCAGGGCACGACATAGGCCGTGGCAACGCCAAAACTCGCCGCCACGCAGAGCGCATACAACAGCCCCACCTGCCCCGGCTGCAATAGAAACAGGCCGATTTGCACCACCAACCAGGCCCCAATGCCGACAAAAAAGAGGCCCTGCTTGCCCAACCGGCGACTCAGCCAGTTGCAGGGCACCATCATGATGATGGCAGTGCCCTGCACCAGCAGCGCGGGCAAAAAGTAATCATCCAGCCCCATCCAAAACGTGGCGTAAAAGGGAATGATGCTGGCGGTGATTTGCAGAGCCAGCCAGGAGAACAAATAGATGCCCACCACATAGACAAAGGCCCGGTTGCGAAAGGCAATGCGCAGCTGTTCCCAAAAGGGAATGGTGGTCTCTGACTCGCCGAATGTTTCTGGCGCGATCGCCTGCACTCGCCGCGCGTGGGGATAGGTGCCAAACACACAGACCAGCAGCGGCACGATCGACACGAGGGCACAGGTTCCGCCCAGCACCGCATATCTCGTCGTCACATCAGGAATAACGCCGGTCACCCAAAACCCTAGAGCCAAGGCCGAAATCGCCCCCAGTAGTGAAAAGGCCAGGCGAAAGCTAGTGAGATCAGTGCGTTCGTCATAGTCTTGCGTCAGCTCAGCGGTCAGGGTGGTGTAAGGCAAATTGGACGTGGTGAAAAAGATTTGAAACAGAATCGACACCAAGACGTAATACCAAAATCGAAAGCCGGAACCGCCCCCCGGCACTAGCCACATTAAGACGAAGGTGAGGCCAAAGGGCAGGGCGCTGAGCAAAATCCACGGATAGCGGCGTCCCCAACGGGTTTGGGTGCGATCACTTAGCACCCCCACCAGCGGATCGTTCACCGCATCCCACACCTTGCCGATGAGCAACACCGTGCCCGCCGCCAGCGGATTAATGCCCGCCACTTCGGTCAAAAAAATCAAAAACGAAAAGGCAATCAGGTTCGAGGTCATGCCCGCGCCCATGTCACCCGCGCCGTAAGCCAGCTTTGTCCACAACGAGAGTTTGAGCGGTGAGGTCGCCTGACCCGCCCCGGCGGGAAAATCCTGGGTCATTCCATATCCCTCACTTCAGTAGGATGAGCATATCAGGTTGTATCATGGCTCAATCTTGTTTTGCTGCTGCTTATACTGTTGCGTTGGCAAAGCCTGTTCGGAGAACAATCGCCCCTATGTCTGACCTTTACGTCACCTTAGACGAGTACCACACCCTCATTGAAACCCTGGCCCTCAAAGTTTACGAGTCAGGCTGGGAGTTTAATCAAATCGTTTGCCTCGCCAAAGGTGGGCTCCGCGTCGGCGACATTCTCTGTCGTCTATATGATGCACCGCTGGCTATTTTATCAACTGCTTCCTATGGTGGCGAAAATAATCAAACCCGTGGCACTGTCACCTTTTCCCGCGATATCAGCATGACCACGGCGAACCTCGGCAGCCGGGTTTTATTAGTGGATGACCTCGTGGATTCGGGAGCCACGTTGGAACGCAGCATCAAGTGGCTAGAGCATAAATTTGGCTTCTACATTGATGAGATTCGCACTGCCGTCATTTGGCAAAAGGAATGCTCTTCGGCCAAACCGGACTACTACGCCCAATATCTCGCCGACAACCCCTGGATCCATCAACCCTTTGAGAAATACGAGCAGATGAGTTTGGCTGACCTGGCTCAAAGCCGACAGGTGCCTGAAACAGTTTAGTACCGCAAAAGTTCATTCAAAGCGCTAAGTGATTAGAATTCTGCAACCGCGATTAGGGCAGAGGATGCTTGTCGTTAGCAATCCCGATAGGATAAAGCTAGTAATCTGACCAAACGAGATAAATACGATTCATGCTGAATGCAGGCGTGCTGACATTTCAGGAGTTTGCGATGGGTGAAACTCTGCCACTAGCAACGATTCAAGCTGCAGTGTTTGCGTTTTTGCAAAATCGTGAAGACGTTGTGGTGTTTGGCGCACAAGCAGTTAATGCCTGGGTCAGTGAGCCGCGTATGACTCAGGATATTGACCTATTAGCCTTAAACGCCACTGATCTAGCGGAAGAAATTCGGCAAATGCTGTCTGAGCAATTCCAGATTGCTGTGCGAGTGAGGGAAGTTAAAACCGGTCTGGGCTATCGAGTCTATCAACTGCAAAAATCAGGAAATCGCCATTTAATTGATATTAGAACAGTTGAACAGCTACCCAGTTTCAAACGAATTGAAGGGGTATTGATAATTGCTCCGGCTGACCTAATTGCCCAGAAAGTTATTGCCTTTTATAAACGCCGAGGCAAACCGAAAGCGGGAACAGACTGGCGAGATATTGCTATGCTGCTGCTGACTTTTCCAGAGTTCAAGGAGAATCCCAGTTTGGTTGCGAATACCCTGCAAAACGCACAGGCTAGCGCAGAAGTTTTAGCCGTCTGGCAAGATCTCGCGCAACAAGATATTCAACCTGCTGCTGATGACGACTTTTAATCCGCTTGCCAGTCCCCCACTCATAACGAAAAAACCTCGCTCGTCAATGACAAGCGAGGGCAGGGTGACAGTCCAAACAGTCCTCAAGGCAAATTGATTGCCGGTGCTGAGGTTAGTTAGAGGTTATTCTCTACATTCTCAAGGAGAGCTGCCCCATCAGGTCAAATGGGACAACTTCTCAGTTCTAAACCGCAGCAGAGCGCTTACGACGCACTGCACCAAAGGCCGCTGCAGCGCCCAATCCCACTGCGAGGAAAGGCTCCGGCACTTTCTCCGCATCTTCGTTAGCGGTGTCGTACCAGCCCTGGCTGCTGTAGTTGAACTTCGTCAACTCGTGAGAGGCGTTGTATGTCGCATCAACGTCAGCCACACCGTGGAACCAAATGCCGATTTTCTCCTCATAAAACGTGCCTTTCCAGTCATTGCCCAGATCCGTCCGGCTGTTGATATCGGTCATGTCAACCGCAAAGCTGAAAGTCCGCTCATTGCCCACAGTGCTGACATCTAAGTCCCAAGAATCTAGATAGACGCTGTTGCTGTCTTGCCAGCTGTTGCTGCCGTTACGACCGTTGTAGGTGTAAGCGGTCAGCTTTTCGGCCACGCCGTCCAGATAGAACATCGTGTACTCTTGCTTGTCTCCTTTCGGATTGGGGCCTTCACTCAGCACCAACCAAGCACCATCCGCCAGCTTACCGTTCTTCTCAGCAAAGGTAGAAGACCAGGTCAGCACTTCGCTATGGGTGTCATAGGTCGTGGTGATGGACTTATGAACGCCAACATTTTGGTTGCCGCCAATGGATTGAGAATCATAGGAAAATTTTGCTGCAGAGGCCGGTTGAGCGGCGATCGCCACCGGAATCACAGCCGCCGCTCCCAGGGCCAAAAGATCAATGCGCATCGTTGTCTTCTCCATGTATCTATAAATACGATAGAGATGAACGAATGCACTTAGGCGAAGCTACGGTGAAGTTTGATGGGGATCAGCCGAAGCCACTGTGAACTCACGGATTCTTTATCTGGTTTTCCTCAGATAAAGCCAAGCTGAATGCGCTTTCTCCAGAGAATTACTGCCGCATTAAGACTGAGGCATTACGGTTCAAGCATCTGATACTGCTGAATTTTCTAGATCCTGTAGATCAAATAAGTGGGCTGCCTATGAGCTTGCTCGCAATGCTCACAGGCAGCACGACAAATCTGGCTCCTTCGATTTTCTTGATAATGCATCGGCCATGCCCAGCATTAGCCATGACACAAGTTACTAGCAACATACTGTTACTTTTGACACAGCTATCTACGTATCTCTGACAACCGCTGCGACTAATCGCACCCGTCGCCATAGTCAGTTGCGAGGGCTCAATCGTAGAGCTAATTTGATCCGACACTATGGGATTCTGATCGGAGCAGTTAGGCGTGAGTCTTTTGCAGAATTGACACCTCAAAGGCCTGCAGATTGTCTGGCAGGTCGATGAGTTTACTGGCCTCAAACTCCGTCGAGAGCAGCACCGTCCAGGCTTCTCGCCCAACTGACACATCCATCGTCAGCGGCTGCTCATAGGAGAAGTTGATCGCCACCAGTACCGTTTCTGTATCGGTCTCTCGCAGATACACCATGTGCTCATGGGGATAGTGAATCAGCGATCGCCAATCACCCCACTGCAGCGCCGCACTTTGCTTGCGCACCTGTAGCAGCCGCCGATAGAAATTCAAAATCGAGTCAGGTTCCTGCAGCTCCTGCTGCACATTGACCTCGGGATAATTTTCATGCACCGGTAGCCAGGATTCGACCGCTTTGCCAAAGCTAAAACCAGCCTGGGCCGAATCATCCCACTGCATGGGAGTGCGTGCTCCGTCGCGGGGGGGCGGGGTGTCGCCTTCGTCGCTTTGGGTGACCGCCTTGTCCTGCAGCTTGTCTTCGGGAATGTCAGTGTTATCGACCATGCCCAGCTCTTGACCGTAGTAAAGCAGGGGCGTGCCGCGCACGGTGAGCAACAGCGTCGCCGCCGCTTTGGCGATCGCTTGCGGGTCCACACACAGGCTGCACTCAACCCAGCGCGATAGGTGCCGAGGAATATCGTGGTTGTCGAGAAAGTAGCAGGGCCAAGCGCCCTCAGGAGTGACCTTTTCTTTCTTTTCGATTTCGCGCTGTAGATAGCCTGGATACCACGGGCTAAAGGGAAACTCGAAGGTAATGGGCAGATGCAGCTCTTCGTTATTGACACCGTGAAAGATAACGGAATCGTAGAGGCGATTATCGATAAACGTTTCGCCAATCAGAGCGCGATCGCCATATTCATCAATGACGGCTCGAATCTCGCGAATGATTTGGTGATTATCGGGCAGGTTTTTGTCGTAAAGGTGATGGTAATTGTTGTACACATTTTTGTCCGTTGCCCCATACTTCAACGGATTGTCGCGAAAGTAAGCGTCTTTGCTATATACGCTAGAGGCATCGAGCCGAAAGCCATCGACACCGCGATCGAGCCAAAAGCGCACGATGTCGTACACTGCCGCGCGCACTTCGGCATTGCGCCAGTTGAGGTCAGGCTGGTTTTTATTAAACGTGTGGAAATAAAACTGCCCTCGCGCCTCGCAGTAGGTCCAGCCGGTGCCGCCAAAGTAGGACTGCCAGTTGTTGGGGCGGTCTTGTCCTTCCATGGGGCTTTGCCACAGGTACCAATCGGCTTTGGGGTTGTCTGGACTCGCCGCCGACTCAGCAAACCAGGGATGCTCGTCAGAGGTATGATTGACCACCAAATCGAGAATGATTTTGATACGGCGCTGATGGGCCTGCTCAAGCAGCTCGTCAAACTCTTCCAGCGTGCCAAAGGTGGGACAAATGTCTTTATAGTCAACGATGTCATAGCCGTTATCGACCATGGGTGACTTGTTGACCGGCGATAGCCAAATCGCATCAATGCCCAGGGACTGTTGACTATCAGGCTGGCCATCATTCAGATAATCGAGTCGCTGAATAATGCCGCGCAGATCGCCCGTGCCATCGCCGTTACCATCGGCAAAGGTGAGGGGATAGATCTGATAAATGACGCCAGTTTCCCACCAGCAATGACTGTCTGTCGGCGCGGCCTTCACCATCATCAAAATCCTGCGTTACGAATGCAGCGTTAGCCTAGCATCATGCTTTATGGGGTCGTCAATCTGGAAAAAGCATGAGTTTTGATGGTTGAATGCCTGAAACATCGACTAACGGACGATCGCGATCGCCTGGCCGACCAGCGCCAACCCCTTTGGCCGTTCACCCGACGCCAGAGGTTGACTATCGCTGGCAGCCGCGAGCAGCGGCGTCGCGCGGACAATCAGGTCGCCTGGTTGACTTACAGAAGGTCAAACCGATTTGATGTTGTTGTGCGAACGGGAACGGTCAGAGCGATCGCGGCCTCGCCAATACCAGACGACATAACTCAGGGCAGCAACCTGCAGAGGCAACATCAGGGCGGCTTCTTTGAGCAGAAACGGTAGATCAGTTTGGGCGATCGCGGCTCCGCCCGTACTGCTTAGCAGCACCAATCCAATCACGAACGGAATTTTGCGACCTTTCATAGCGTCTCTCGTTGAACTATTGGTTTCTCCTTTATAGCAAGCAGTTGAGCAACTCAATGACATTGGTGGTGTAGATCACCCGTCGCATCGCCGTGGGGTAGTCCTAAAACAGTAAGGGCGCATCGTAGTGGAGAATGGAATACCAGATCGCGCCAATGTGATTGTTTATCTCCCCGGTGATTGAAGTTTATAAAAAAGACGGTAAACCTCAACCCAGCAGCGGGGTAATCCAATCCTCAGTGATGCGGACTCCCCCGACAATCTTGACAACGCCAGGGAGTCCCAGGGCAAGGGGAGCAAACTGTTCAAGCCCATCTCTAAGTGCGCGACTTGTCTGATTAACTTTTCTGACCGGTTGCGGCACTACCAGGGCAGCACTTCGCCGTTGCTGTGCCAAAACGTGCCGGTATTGTCGAGGGTGAGCGCGTCGATTCTCGCCAACAGCCCTTTGACCGATGCGGCGGGCGTGATGCCGTTTTGAGTAAAGCCCGTCATGCGCGTGCTAACCAAGCCCGGATGCAAGATCGCCACCGCGATCCCTTCAGGCTTTAAATCATGGGACAGAGACTTACCCGCCATCGAGAGTGCAACCTTCGACATGCGGTAACCGTAGGAGCCTCCCGACGTGTTGTCGTCAATAGAGCCCATGCGGCTGGTCATCAAAGCAACTTTGCTACCGGTCTTGAGGTGGGGCAGCAGGGCTTTGGTAAAGCGCAAGGGCCCGATCGCATTCACTTCAAACTGCTGGCGAATACTCTCAATGTCGAGATTGTCTAGACTTACCCGGTTGATAATGCCCGCATTGTTGATCAGTACGTCCAGCTCAATGCCCTGCAGTTTGTTCGCCAGCTCCGCAACTGACGCGTCCGAGGTGATGTCAACCCCAGTTTCCACTCGAATGCCCAACTGATCCAGCTCTGCCGAGCTAGAGCGGCAAACGGCGATGACGTCATCGCCGCGCTGTTGCAGCTGCCGGCAATATTCGTAGCCAATGCCGCGACTGGTGCCGGTAACTAAATAAGTGGCCATGCGATCGCTCCCCAGTTAGCGCTAAAAATTTTGTGCCTGTTTCGGATAGTAGCCTCGTCTTTTTTCTCACCCGCGACTGCCCCCAAAGGTGGCAAACCGGCCAGTTACGGAGCCAGCCAGGCAATCAGCGGCGGATACTTCAGCCCTCGGTTAAGGCAGTCCCCCATGGCGCATGAGTGCAGTCGCGGCAGCCGCCATCGACTCAGTGCGATCGCTGGCAACATCCACCGTTACCCAGGGGGATCGAGTCACCCGCCAACCCCGGCGAGTTCAGCCAATAGCGGATTCTGCTCGACCCACACCGAGACAGAACCGCCGTTGCAGCGGAACTCTGCCCAGCCATGCTCATTCGTATAAATCGGTTCTTTAATATGGCCGGTGATATCAAAAAAGACCTTGTGCCGCTTGCCGACTTCCATCCACTTACTGCCGCTCGGGCCATCACTCAAAATGACCGCCAGGGCATAGGGGTGATGTTCCGTCCCGAGGCGCGTCCAGCCGATGGTGTTGAAATGGTCAAGATAGTCATACTGGGGGCCATAGGCAAAGTTTTTTCGAGCAAACAGCAGGCGATCAAGGATCCATCGATGGGAGTCCATCCAGATCTCGTAGACGTTGCCATCGGGAGCTTGGTCTGTGTAATGAGCGCCGTAGTAATCGGCATAAAACACGCAGGGGTAGCCCTGCTCACGCAGCAAAATGATGGCATAGGCCAAGGGCTTAAACCAAGCTTCTACAATCGATTCCAGCGCCTGCAGGGGCTGAGTATCATGGTTTTCGACCAGCGTCACGGCAAACAGGGGCAGCTCCTGCATCAGGGTGCCGTCAAATAGTCGCCGCATATCGTAATGGCCACCCGCCTTGCTGGCTTTGTGAAAGTTGTGATGCAGAGGCGCGTCAAACAGGTTGAGTCGTCCGCCCGCATTGCCGATATACCAGCTCAGGGTGCCAAAGTCGTAGGTCCAATACTCGCCGACGCAAAACAAATCGCGGCCCGTATGCGCCTCTAAATGGTCGAGCCAGGCGTTAAAAAAGTCGCCATTGATGTGCTTAATCGCATCCAGGCGAAAGCCATCAGCGCCAATCTCATCAAGCATCCATTCGCCCCAATAGTTCAGCTCACCCCGCACTTCGGGATGGTTGATATCGAGGTCGCTGCCCATCAGGTAGTCGTAGTTGCCGCCTTCTAGATCCACTTTGGTTTCGAAGCTTTTATCCGCCATTTTCCAGACGGCTTTGAAGTCGGGCTCATAGCTGTTGTAATCGACAGAGTCGAAGTGGTACCAGTGCCACTTCATCGTGGAATATTTGTCACCGCGCTGGGGAAAGTTGAATCCCGTCCACGCTTTGATGGTGCGCGCTGCACCCAGGGGGCGGTTGCGATCGCGCGGATCGTAGGGAATGGCCTCAAACTCTTCTTCGTAGTCAGCCGCCATTTTGTGATTGAAAACAACATCGGCGTAGATTTGGATGCCCTGCTGGCGGCAGGTTTGCACCGCATCGACATATTCGTCCTTAGTGCCGTACTTGGTGCGAACGGTATCTCGTTGGTTGAACTCACCCAGGTCAAACCAGTCATAGACGCCATAACCCACGTCATAACTACCGCCAATGCCTTTATAGGCGGGGGGCAACCACAGCGCGGTAAATCCGGCGGCAGCCAGCTCTTGGGCATCGGCTTTGAGCTTTTGCCAATGGGTACCATCGGCGGGAATGTACCAGTGAAACCACTGCATCATCGTGCCGTTGAACTCAGCAGGCGCTTTCTTGTCAGCGATCGCGGCGGCATTCGTCCCGACCCAATCTTGCAGAGCAAATGTCGCGGCGTCGCGGGTCTCAGCATCCAATGTTTTACCGATCGCGCTGAATTGTTCTTTAAGGGTTTGAAAGGGAGATGACATGGCAATGGGCATTACGAAAGGACAAGTGATTCAACCAGAACCGGCAAGCTACGCGAACGACTAATCAACAGCTAACTAACGGCCTGCAGTCGCCAGAGTGGCGCCGGGCTTAAGCACACGCCGACCAGATTAAGGCCAAAGGAGTGAGCGGTTGTTGCCCTTAGCCACCCCACATCAGCCAGTCGACTTTTTATTGCGCCAACAGCATACTACCGACCTCAAGTCTGACGGCATGCCCCGATCAGTGGAAAGTGATGGCCGATACAATCCGCTCAATGTTCGGAGTCACCTGTCGGCAAAGACTTCACGAATCGTCATGAAAGTTATCGGTTTTTGCTACAGATTCCGAAGAAAACCCTAAAGCTTCGACGGAATTAAAATCAGGCTTCCTAAAGTGATAGCAATCCACCCAGTGATAGATCTAACGATTTTGATTTTGATCGCGTGCGATCGCTCAACTCAACTGATCGGCTGGTGCCGGGATTTTTGATTGCACTTAACTGAGTTTATGTCAGCCAACATTCCCTTTGATATTGCGTCGGATTCTCACCATCAGCCCTCTGAAACTGCCAAGATCGCTGCCCCCGTGCGGATTCGGCGATTGGTTTGGAAGCTCGCAATCGCGACGCTGGCTCTCATGGCTGTAGGCAGCGCTACCCGCGTGATGAATGCGGGCTTGGCCTGCCCCGATTGGCCCCTGTGCTACGGCCAGTTGGTGCCCAGCCAGCAGATGAACTTGCGGGTGTTTCTGGAATGGTTTCATCGCCTCGATGCCTCGCTGATTGGCCTCATGTCAATTTGGCTGGCCGGGCAAGCTTGGTGGTGTCGTCGTGACCTGCCTCGGTGGCTACCCTGGGCGACGCTGGGGGCAGTGTTTTTGATTTTGGTGCAGGGAGCCTTAGGCGGGCTGACCGTCACCGAGCTGCTGCGGTTTGATATTGTCACGGCTCACCTCGGGACGGCCCTCGCCTTTTTAGTCACACTGGTCGTGATGGGCTGCTGTCTCATGCCTTATCGCGGCGTCGGCACGTCGGGCAATCTGCATAGCATTGGGCTGATATCGGCGGTGTTGGTCTATCTGCAGTGCTTGTTGGGCGCATTAGTCGGCTCGCGCTGGGCCGCCCACCAATGCCTGGGGCTGTCACAGCTGTGTCAAGTCATGGACAGCCACTTGATCGGGGTAGTGCCGCCCACCATCGCCATCTTTACGCTCTTGCTCGTTTCCTGGCGAACCCCGGCCTTGCATCCCTGGCTGCGACGACTGACGGTGGTCATCGGCACGCTGCTGTCTCTGCAGATTGTGTTAGGTATTGCCACGCTGCAAATGCATCTGCAGGTGGAGCCGCTCACAGTCACGCACCACACCGTTGGCGCTACCCTGACCGCCGCCCTGGTGGCCTTCACCGTACTTGCCTGGCGCGATCGCACCCAAAGTTTTTCCACTCCGATTTCCCTCAAACCGTCACAAACGCTGTCGTAGAGCAACGACGGTCGGCAACTTTTCCCGAGATTAATTTCAATAAGGATTTACCTGCAAATGCAGACTTCTCCCACCTGGCAAAGTCCAACACCTCACCATGAGACCTTTTGGCAAGTTTGCCGGAGCTATTGGCAGCTGACAAAACCCAGAATTATCCCCCTCTTACTGATTGAAACTGCCGCGAGCATGCTGGTAGCCGCCCACGGCACGGTGGATCCGCTGCTGCTGTTAGTGACGCTGCTGACCGGGGCACTGGCGGCCGCTTCAGCGCAATCGATCAACTGCATTTATGACCGCGACATCGACTTTGATATGGAGCGCACGCGGCATCGGCCAATTCCGTCGGGCCGCATTCAGCTGCGCGATGCGTTAATCTTTGCCGCCGCGCTCGCGATCGCCGCCTTTTCGCTTCAAGCCATCGTGGGCAATGTACTCAGCGCCGCTCTAGAGATGGTCGGCATTGCGATTTACGTCGGCGTTTACACCCACTGGCTCAAGCGGTCATCCACCCAAAATATTGTGATCGGCGGTGCCGCTGGCGCCATTCCGCCCCTGGTGGGCTGGGCCGCTGTAACTGGTGAATTAAGCCTGGCCGCCTGGTTGTTTTTTGCCATTGTGTTTATCTGGACGCCGCCGCACTTTTGGGCGCTGGCCTTGGTGATTCAAGATGACTATGCCAAGGTGGGCGTACCCATGCTGCCCGTCATCGCTGGCGACGAAGCCACCGCCAAACAAATCTGGGCCTACACGCTAGTGCTGGTGCCGATCACGCTGCTGATGACGGTGCCGCTCCACGCGACCGGTTGGGTTTACGGGGCGATCGCCACCTACCTCGGCTGGATCTTTATTAAAAAGGCTTGGGGGCTCTTACAGTCGCCGAGCGATCGCGACCAGGCCAAGTCGCTGTTCAAATACTCCATCCTGTACATGATGGCGCTGTCGGCCGGGATGGTCATCGATAGCTTGCCCGTCACCCGCTCAGCGGTGATGGCGCTCGGTCATCAAGCTTTTGAATTAGCCAATACCCTGCTCCCAGCGGTCATGGGGTAAGGGCTATCCGCTCAGCGGCCCTGACTCCAGCAGCCTGCCTGCGTGGGGATAACGCCAGAGTCAGGGAAGCAGGGGAGAAACCGGTTGGCACTACCAGCGGCTTTACCGCCCTTGCCGCCGCTTTAGCGCCGCTGGTTCTGAGCGGTGGGCCACACCTTTTGGCACCGCGTTATCAGCGTTAGGATAAACACTCACCCGTTTAGCCAGACAGCTTGCATGCCTTCTCTCTATAGCGCGATCGCCCTGGGCAGTAACCTCGGAGATTCTTTAACGATCCTGCAGGGGGCGATCGCGGCGTTAACTCAGCCCCCCCACATCACCGTCACGACCTGCTCAAGCATTTACACCACGGCACCAGTTGGGCCACCTCAACCCGACTATTACAACGCTTGTGCCCTGCTCAAAACCAATCTCGCCCCCGAAGCACTGCTCCGCACCTTGCTGCAAGTCGAAATGACCTTTGGCCGCGTGCGACGCGAGCGGTGGGGGCCGCGCCTGCTCGATCTCGATCTGCTGCTGTTTGGCAACGTCGTGATGACGACTCCCACCCTACAACTCCCTCACCCGCGCATGCATGAGCGGCCCTTTGTCCTGGTACCCCTAGCCGAAATCGCTGCTCACTGGGTCGACCCCATCTCCGGTAAAGCGATCGCACAACTGGCCGCTGGGGTTTCTCATGAGGGCGTTAAGCGACTCGCTACGGCGCCGCCACTGCTGCACCACAACGGCAAATAGTATGCTACCGTAGCCGCTATCGGTCAGTCCGGTAGCATTTTCACCGCTCTGACTGCCGTCATCCTCACGATTCTTCTGACCTGGTATGCCGCTCGGTAACGAACCGCCTCAATTGCTTAAGCAGTGTCTTTTAATTAAGGGACGCAAGTTCGATTTTGAAGTTAACAGTTTGCGATTGCCTAACAAATCGGAAGGTGAGTGGGAATGCATTCGCCATCCAGGCGGCGCTTTGGCGATTCCCCTTACTGAGGATGGCAAATTAGTGTTAGTACGTCAGTATCGGTTTGCCGTGCAAGGCAGACTGCTGGAATTTCCCGCTGGTACCGTTGAACCGGAAGAAACGCCCGCCCAAACGATTCAGCGCGAGATTGAAGAAGAAATTGGCTATCGGGCTCACACCTGGCAGCCGTTGGGCAGCTTTCCGCTGGCACCAGGCTACTCTGACGAGTTTATTCACGCCTTTATCGCGACCAATTTAGAGGCGATCGCCCATCCCCCCGCAGGCGATGCTGACGAAGATATTGCCGTCGTATACATGACCCCCGATGAGTTTGAGCAAGCCATCCATCAAGGGGAAGGCATCGATGCTAAATCGATCGCCAGCTATTTTTTGGCCAAGGCCTACCTATCTGACCTGACCGCAAGAGCCACAGACAGGGCTGCGGAATAATGCCGAGGGTAATGCCTCAGCGTCCAAGCTTTGCTCCAGACCGCCCACCTCACAGCAGAAGCCAGTGAGCGGTAATTGCGGTAATTGCCCCGCCATTACCAAGCGGCCGTCAACTAGAGGCCACAACGCTCACCGGGGGCTCAAATTTGTAGCCCACGCCCCGCACCGTTTGAATCATGGCCGGTTGGGTGGTATCTAGCTCAATCTTTTTACGAATTTGACCGATATGGACATCGACTACGCGCTGATCGCCGACATATTCATAGTCCCAAACTTTTTGAATTAGCTCTGCCCGCCGCCACACTCGACCAGGGTGGCTCGCCAGAAAATGTAGCAGATCAAATTCCAACGCCGTGAGTGGCACCAGCTCGCGTTCCAAAGTAACTTCTCGCCGAACCGGATCGATCTCTAGGCTATTGAAGCTCAAACACTGTTGCTCAGCAGTGGTAACGGGGCGCTGGCGTTTAAGAATGGCCCCCACGCGGACCTCAAGCTCTCCCAAACTAAAAGGCTTAGTGAGATAGTCATCAGCCCCTTCAGCGAAGCCGCGAATTTTATCGGCTTCATCACTGCGACTGGTGAGCATCAAGACAAAGACACCCGTGCGCGTCTGCATTTCTTTGCAGAGGTCGTATCCATTAGCATCAGGAAGGTTGACGTCCAACACCACTAAGTCGGGGTTGAGTTGCTCAAACACCGCAAGCGCATTTTTGCCATCTTCGGCAGATTCGACTTCGTAATCTTGCTTCGACAAAAAGCGCAATACAAGATTACGGACAGCTGGGTCGTCGTCAACGACAAGGATCTTGGCAGTAGCCATAACGTAAACGTCTTACCAAAAGGACACAGGTGGTTGCTTTACATTAGACCGAGTACACTAAAGCCCTAGCGGTACCGGCAATGTTTCTTTAAAATCTCTTTTCGCAGGAACACGATGAAATCAGCCTAAACTGCATCAATTTTTTCCCAGCCACTCGGTACTTTCTGTAAAGTAGTTATAAAGCTAGAACAGTCGTCGATGCCTACTCGGTTGACTCTAATGAAGAATACCCAAACCGAGCGGAAACTTCTTCACCATACGGAACAAGTTTCAGTAGTGTGAGCCTAGTATAGTTAAACTGTGGCTAACACGAATGGCCCAAAAAGGATCGACGTCAGCAGCATTAGGGTTGACTTGCTCCGTGGATTTAGTCAGTAGACGCGCCAGGCTATCGAAGGGATGTCGATGAGTGACCAGAACTACTACGATACGTTAGGCCTCGACGAAAACGCCTCTTTTGAGGAGATTCAGGAGGCCAAAGAGCGCTTGTTAGACGGGTGTGAAGACGATCGCAAGCGGATGGATGCGATCGAATCAGCCTATGACGCCATTTTGATGGAACGTCTCAGACTGCGTCAGGAGGGCAAGATCAAGGTACCTGACCGCATTCGATTTGCCGAAGAGGTGCCGGAGAAACCAGTGGTGAAGGCTAACAGCGGTGATGTCTCCAAGCCCGGTTGGCTGGCTGACTTTTTAGATACGCCTTCTCGCAATGATGTGCTGCTCCCGGCGGGCATTTTTGGGATTTTAGCAATCGTGAGCCTGGCCGGGCCGTCGCTGGCTTTGGCGATCGGGGTTGGGGTCGCGATCTATTTCCTTAATCGTAAGGAATACCGGTTTTGGCGCGCGCTGCTAATCACGGTGTTAGGGCTTACGGCGGGGTTGACCGTGGGCATCTTGCTGGGACAGATTCTCGGCCCGCAGGCAGCGGCGATGTCAGGAGCAAGCGCCGATGTCGTGACGCAAAAGGTGGCCGCGATTATCACGATGGTCGTATTGTGGGCCGTCAGTAGCTTTTTACGCTAGCTGTCCGCGCCTGCAGCTCGATTCAACAGTGTTCTTCAAAATCGGACGGACTGAAGGCGACATTCCACGTGCCTGCAGCCAGGTTATGACTTGGTAGCTCAATCGGTGCACCACGCTAGCTTTGCGGCTCTTTTGAAAACTGGTCGAACGTCAGTTCAGCGAGCCGAGCCAGGTTAGCGAGTCCCCGCACTGCGAGTGCGCCGAGGCTTGCCCGTGGGGCGAGGTTGAAAAGGCGTTTTGTGGCGATTGCGACGTTTGGCTCGGGGCGAGAGGGGGCTTTGGCGGTGGGTGCTAGACATCGTCATTGCTTAAAAACCTTGATTTGATGAGGAATTCACGGAAAAGCCCGGCGCTTCCGGAAAAGCCCGATGAATCCGGTCGGCAGCCCGATCAATCCGACGGGCAGAGCGGATTATCCGTTGGGTGACTGTTGCCGAGCAGGTGGTGCGCTGCCGAGCGTGAGGCCATTTCTCGCAACGACGATACCCGTCAAAGCGAGTTTGTAGAGACCTCATAGCACCGAACCGGAGCTGACTGTCATGGTTTCAGCGCGATCGCACTCAATTGCCGTCGTCAACGATGATAATGGAGAGTACCAGACCGCTCAGATTGAGCCTCTCGCCTACCGCGATCGCTGAGTCGGTGAATCCCTCAATCTCTGAAACACCAGGATTCATCGCTAAGGGCTGGCATAGCGGCTTAAAGGGTTCAATCATCGAGCCTGTGGAGACAGCACTGAGATGGCAGTTCGGATCAATCAATTTTTAACGTGGAAACAGCAGTCCCAGACAGTGGCTGTACTCACCGCTTGGGATTTTATATCGGCACAAATGGCCGATCAGGCCGGAGCCGATCTGATCTTGGTGGGCGATTCGTTAGCCATGGTGGCCTTGGGCTATGACACGACCTTACCGCTGACGCTAGAAGAGATGCTGCACCATGCCAAAGCTGTGCGCCGAGGCGTCAAAAACGCGCTGATGGTGGTCGATCTCCCGTTCTTGAGCTACCAGGTAGATACGGCTGAAGCACTGCGCTCGGCGGGGTGCATGCTCAAACAAGCGGGCGCCCAAGCCGTCAAGCTAGAAGGGGGATATCCCCGCATGGCGGCGACGATGAAAGCCCTAGTAGAATCGGGCATTCCGGTCATGGGGCACGTCGGCTTGACGCCGCAGTCGGTGCACCTGACCGGTGGCTTTTACAAACAGGGCAAGTCTCCCGAGGCCGCCGATCGCATTTTGCAAGAGGCGATCGCCATTGAGAAAGCGGGCGCCTTTGCCATTGTGTTAGAGCACATTCCGGCAGAACTGGCCCAAGTCATTACCGAAACCCTCACCATCACCACCATCGGCATCGGGGCCGGGCCGCACTGTGATGGGCAGGTGCTGGTCACGGCTGATGTGCTGGGCCTGTCTGACTGGCAGCCCCCCTTTGCCCCCCGCTATGCAAACTTACGAGAACAGGGAATAGCGGCGGCCAAGCAGTTTTGCGACGACGTGCGATCGCACAATTTCCCCAAGTGAGAATGCCGGTTGTACTGCTATTGTCATGCGCGATCGTGACGGCTTCATCAACGGGTGCAAAGCCTTGTGCAGCAAAGAGCCTGTCGCCGACCGCCTAAGCGATCGGCTCCCTTTTTTGATACTCTGCTAATTTCCCCTCCTGACAGGAAATTTCCCATGGCACTCCAGGTTTACGGCATTCCCAACTGTGGCACCTGCAAAAAGGCGTTGAGCTGGCTCGACAACAACCAAATCACCTACGACTTTATCGATACCAAAACGGCCCCGCCCACCCGCGACATGATTGCCGATTGGGTCGAAGCCCTGACGGCGAGACCGATGCGTAACACTTCTGGGCAGGTCTACCGCGCCTTGGGCGAAGAGAAAAAAGACTGGAGCGACCAGCAATGGATCGATGCCTTTGCCGAGAATGCCATGTTGCTCAAGCGGCCTCTGTTTGTCAAAGACGGCAAAGCCGTCATGGTTGGATTTCGTGCCAAAGAAGCCGATCTGCAAGCAACGCTCAATGACTGATCGCCCTATCGTTTGAGATCTGTCTCCTTGGCATGTCTCCCTATTCATTCGTCAAAAGCCGGAAGAAGTCATGTTTGGCGAGGGTTCTAGACTAAGTTTAAGAGGGTAAACCTCACCGCCTGCGGCACCTCTCCTTATCAAGGAGAGGTTTATCCCAGCGTCCGGTTCCTTTCCTTAGATTAAGGAGAGACCAGTTGAGGTCACACAGCCAATCCCCAAACAAAACCAATCCTTAGAAGCTTTTCTCAATGCACGATGTTGCGACTTATGTGTATGGGAATAGGGCATTACCCAAGTGCGGCAAGTGTGGTTGTTGCAATTCGCGAAGTCGTTAGTCCACACCGGCAACGGGGCAAAAATCCTCGCTATGCTTGGGGAGACCGTCTGTGGTTCGTAGCTGCCATCGTGTATTCAGAGCGCCCCCCCCTCGTCAAAGAACCGGAACGCCTCGAAGCTTTTTTGAAAGAGCTTCCCCTCGAACCCGGCGTCTACTTTATGAAAGACGGCCGGGATCAGATTCTCTACATCGGCAAGTCGAAAAAACTGCGCAATCGGGTGCGATCGTACTTTCGCGATACCCACCGTCACATGCCGCGCATCGCCATGATGGTGATGCAGATCGTCGAGATTGAGTTCATCGTCACCGACACCGAAGCGGAGGCGTTGGCCCTAGAAGCCAATCTCATCAAGCAGCATCAGCCTCACTTTAATGTGCTACTGAAAGATGACAAAAAGTATCCCTATCTCTGCATCACCTGGTCAGAAGACTATCCGCGCATGTTTGTTACCCGCAAGCGGCGCAAAAACCTGAAGGATCGCTACTACGGCCCCTATGTTGATGCCGGATTGCTGCGGCGCACCCTGAGTATTGCCAAACGGACCTTTCCGCTGCGGCAGCGACCGCAACCGCTGTTTCGCGATCGCCCCTGCCTCAACTACGACATTGGCCGCTGTCCAGGGGTGTGCCAGGAACTAATTTCTCCCGAGGACTATCACAAGACAGTGCAGCGGGTGGCGATGGTGTTTCAGGGCCGCACGGACGAACTTGTCAATGCCCTGACCCACCAGATGGAAAAAGCGGCTGAAGACCTGCGGTTTGAGCAGGCGGCCCTGTTGCGCGATCAGATTCAAGGGTTAGAGCGGCTGACGGCCCATCAAAAAGTGGCGCTACCCGATGACACCGTCTCGCGCGATGCGATCGCCCTCTCTAGCGATGAGCAGTTTGCCTGCATTCAGCTCTTTCAAATTCGGGCGGGGCGGCTGGTGGGGCGGCTCGGCTTTAATGCCGACGCCCAAGCCGGGACACGGGGCGAGATTTTGCAGCGAGTGCTCGAAGCGCATTATCAAATGGTGGAGCCGATTGAGATTCCCGCAGAAATTTTGGTGCAGCATGAGCTGCCCGAGAGCGACATTTTGGCAGAATATTTGACCCAGCGGCGCGGGCGGAAGGTGGCGATCGAAATGCCCCAGCGGCAGACCAAGGCAGAACTGGTTGATATGGTAGAACGCAACGCCCAGTACGAGCTACTGCGCACCCAACGCGTTGCCGATCGCAATGCCCAAGCGATGCAAGATTTGGCTGAAGCCCTCGACCTGCCTGACCAGCCCAAACGCATTGAAGGCTATGACATTTCCCATATTCAAGGGTCGGATGCGGTGGCCTCACAGGTGGTATTTGTGGATGGCATGCCCGCCAAGCAGCACTACCGCCACTACAAGATCAAAAATCCGGAGGTGCGAGCGGGCCACTCTGACGACTTCGCCAGTATGGCGGAGGTGATTCGGCGGCGCTTTCGGCGCTATGCAGCTGACCCCGATAAGCAACGAGTCGGCAATCCGGATTGGCCCGATCTGGTGATGATTGACGGCGGCAAGGGGCAGCTATCGGCGGTAGTGGAAGTGCTACGAGAGCTGAATTTGCTGGCCGATCTGCATGTTGTCAGTCTGGCTAAAAAGCGCGAAGAAATCTTCCTCCCCGGCGAATCACTCCCCGTCTCGACGGCAGCGGAACAGCCGGGGGTGCAGCTCTTGCGTCGCCTGCGTGATGAAGCCCACCGATTTGCCGTGAGCTTTCACCGTAAAAAACGCAGCGATCGCATGCGGCGATCGCGCTTGTCTGACATTCCCGGTTTGGGGCAGCATCGCCAAAAAGAACTGCTGGCAGCGTTTCGCTCTATCGACTACATTCGCGAAGCCCCGACTGAGCAGCTTGCCCAAGTGCCCGGCATCGGCCCCCACATGGCACAGCAAATCTACAACTACTTTCACCCCAATGCCAATAGTGACGAGGCGATCGCTACCGTGGAGTCTGCCAGTGCTGCCAGTGTCGAGTCCAAAAGCGGTTGAACGATTTAGGGCGCGTCATCAATTAAACTCGAAAGCCTGACGGTATGGGCACTACCGCGCCCGCTCCGCAAACCTAGCTAGAGGCTGAACCGCTTGCAGCATCAGGACTCCGCCGCTAAATGATGACAGCCTCTAGCCAACGGTTCAGGTATTTCCGCTGAGGCATCCTGGGTGCTAGCAAATGTCGTGACAGCTCAACCTCAAGTCCTAGTGGCGTGACATCGCTGATTGCCGGTTGGATTTTGGGTAAATTAAGCGCGCCTGCCTTTCTGCAAGAGATCTGATATCGATATGCTGATGCTGGTTTTTCGATTAGGAGATAACCGTTATGCAATTGCTACGCAAGCTATTGTGACCGTGCTCCCTCGGGTAAATTTGCAGCCCCTTTCTGGCAGCTCTCCGGCGGTCGCAGGCATGTTTAGCTATCAGGGCCAGATCGTACCCGTGCTTGACCTCAATCAGCTTTTGCGGGGAACGGCTAGCTCAGCCTTATTGAGCACGCGCATTGTCCTTGTTAACCAGGGGGCACCCGGTGAACCCACGCGATTGCTCGGTCTGCTGGCGGAGCAGGCGACAGAAACGCTGGCAGCAAATCAGGTTGAGGAGATTGCCGAACGCGTTGATTTTTGCCAAAGCCCGTATCTGGGCGCCATGCTGGTGTCGCAGCAAAACATTATTCAACAATTGCAGATTTATAGCCTGCTGTCTCAGCCCGCGTACGATGCGCTGATCGCTCAAGCCACAACGGCATCTTAGAGTGAGGTTCTGACGATGGACGGTCGTTTTGAGCAGACTGATGCTGGGGGCCACATCGCGGCTTTGCTCAACCAACTGATTGGCCTGAACGAAACCTCAATTGGGTCAGCCGGAGTGCAGCGCGCCATCGCGCAGGCCATGCAGGCAGCAGGATACGGTAATGTCGAGGCGTATTGGCAGCATTTGCAGGGATCTCAGGCCGCGATCGCGGCCCTAATCGAAGCGATTGTTGTGCCCGAAACCAGCTTTTTCCGCAATCCGGAATCGTTTGCTTTTCTCAAGCGCTGGGCCAGTCAAACCGGACGGCAACAGGCGGCTGAGGCACCTCTACGACTGTTGAGCCTACCCTGCTCGACCGGTGAAGAACCCTACTCGATCGCCATGACGCTATTAGAAGCAGGATTGTCTGCTGAGCAATTTCAGGTGGATGCCTTAGATGTCAGTGCAGCCGCCCTGGCTCAGGCCGAACGCGGCGTGTTCAGGGCCTATTCGTTTCGCCCGGGACAGTCGGTGACCGCATCGCTCGATGCCATTGTTGATCGCTATTTTCAACGGGAGGGTGAGCGATACCGACTGAGCGATCGCGTGCGATCGCCGGTGCAGTTCCGACCCGGCAACCTTGCCGATCCGATGTGCCTGTACCAAACCCAGCCCTACGATGTCGTATTTTGCCGCAACTTACTGATTTACTTTCATCAGGTCGCCCGCGATCGGGCCATGCGCACCTTACATCGACTGCTGCAACCGAGCGGCTTGTTGTTTTTGGGCTACGCCGAAACGAATCAGATTCATCCCGATCAGTTTGAATCCATTCGCTATCCCCAGGCCTTTGTCTATCGCCGCGTGGCGTCACCACCGGCTCAGAGTAAGGGGCGATCTGTGGCGAACTCTGTAGCGAACCCCGTACCCACACCAGCGCTGCCATTGCGACCAGGTTTGCCTGTGGCCCCGAAGCTCACTCCTGATGTCGCTAAATCGCGATCCGTCACGCCACCCATCGACCCGACGTTACCGTCAGCCATCAGGCCACCTCGCCTGCCCCAACCCGCTGTCCAGATTTCCCTGAGTAATATTCGCAGCATGGCCGATCGGGGCGAACTGTCGATCGCCGCCGCCCAGTGCGATCTCTACCTACACACCCACCCGACCAGCGCCGCCGCCTACCTCCTGCTGGGCGAAATTTACCAAGGTCAAGGCAGCGATGAAGCGGCGATGCAGGCTTTCCGCAAAGCCATTTACCTCAATCCGACCTGCGTGGAAGCCTTGCTGTATCTCGCCCTGCGGTATGAAGATCAAGGCCATCTGGCTGCCGCTGAGCGCCTCCGTCAGCGCATACAGCGGCTGACTGTCGACGACTAGCGGGGGTCTACGCTTATCTGTTACCGCAATGCAATTGTTGGGGACTATAGTAAGTGCCGGATGTTTTGTCTAGTCAGACAACCTCTCTTCATCATCTGGTTACATTCGTTTGAGAATTCACTATGTTGAAGTTCATCAAATCGCAGCCTCTCATTGTGCGTGGCCTGGCCATCTTTGTTCCTCTACTACTGGCAACAAGTAGCTTGTTCTTCCTGATTTATCGAGCCCAGGTAGCGGCGGCAAAAGACCGTTTAGTCAATCGGGAAGTCAACAAAGTTGAGGTGCAAAAAAAGCTCGCGACTCAACGATTTCAAGAAGTCGTCGCTGACCTGATGATTTTGACCAATCAAGGAGACCTGCAGGCCCTCGGCAGCGGTTTGCTTGATCCGGCTGAGGCGGGCAATGCCCTAGAAGCAGATGTGCTGCGGCAAAAGCTCATCACTGACTACTTGTTATTTTCGAGCCAAAAACGGCTCTATGGTCAGGTGCGTTTTCTGGATCCGCAGGGGCAGGAATTGATTCGCATCGACTTTGATCCAGTGCAAGATAGTTCTGCGATCATTCCTAATAGTGAGCTCCAAAATAAGGGCGATCGCTACTACTTTGAGGAAGCATTTCCGCTGGGTCAAGGTGAAATTTTTATGTCACCGTTTGACCTCAATGTGGAACAGGGCAAGGTTCAAGAACCGTACCTCCCCATGATTCGATTTGCGGCTCCAGCGTTTGATCAACAAGAGCGCCGCACCGGGCTGGTGGTGCTCAATTTTTTGGGTCAGAACCTACTGGATCGCCTTGAACTAGACATTGATGGGGCGGCCGGCCAGTTCATGCTGCTGAACTCCGCAGGCTACTGGCTAAAAGGCCCGACGCCCGAAGAAGAATGGGGTTTCATGTTTGACGATCGGCAAGACCAGACGTTTGCCCAGCGCTACCCCGAGGTGTGGCAGGTGATGCAGGCCGACGGCACGGGCCAGATGGAAACAGCCGAGGGGTTGTTCATCTTTGCCGCCCTAGAGCCGCTAGAGGTGATTCAACAAGTGACGAACCGAGCAGTTCAGGGCATTAGCCAACCAGACGGATCCTCTTACCGCTGGGAGATTGTGTCTTTTGTCTCGCCCGAGGTGCTGAGCGCCCTATCGCGACGGATTTTTGCCCAGCTGCTGCCGTTATATCTCCTCGTCGTGGGGGTGATTAGCGTGGCCACACTGCTGATTTTGAAGCAGATGCAGCTAGCAACCCAGACGCAGAATCGGATCGTGGCGGGCATGGCGATCGCCGAAAAAATATCAGCCGGTGACTTGACGACCCGACTTGACCTGGGTGAGCGCCAAGATGACCTCAACCGACTCCTCAGAGCCTTTGACACCATGACCGAGCGCCTGAGTCAGCTAATCGGGCAAATTCAGGCATCGGGCATCCAGGTGACCTCTTCTACCACCCAGCTCGCGTCCGCCAGTCATCAGCTCGAGGCGACATTGTCAGAGCAGGTCGCCTCGACCCACGAGATCAACGCTACGACGCAGCAGATTGCCGCGACCTCTGAAGAGCTGTCGCATCAGGTCGAGCAGGTGGCTGATCGCGTCAGTGCAACGGCCACCACGGCGAGTCAAAGTCAGCAGGAGCTGAGCCAGATGGAACAAACGGTGCGTCAGCTCGTGATCGCCACTGACAGCATTAGCAATCGCCTCGGGCTGATTAGCGATCGCGCCAACACAATTAACAGTGTCATCAGCACCATCACCAAAGTGGCCGATCAGACCAACCTGCTGTCGCTGAATGCCGCGATCGAGGCAGAAAAGGCGGGTGAGTATGGGGCGGGCTTTGGCGTCGTGGCTCGGGAAATTCGCCGGTTAGCGGATCAAACGGCGGTCGCCACCCTAGAAATCGAAGACATGGTGAAAGATATGCAGTCCACCGTCGCATCTGGCGTGATGGAAGTGGATAAGTTTAGCCAGGAGGTGAATCTGGGCCTGGACAGTATTGAAGGCATCACGCAGCAAATCACGCAGGTCATCGAGCAGGTGACGGCGCTTGACCCGCAGTTTACGGCCATCAATCAGAGCACCGAAGCGCAATCTGAGGGCGCCCAGCAAATCAGTGCCGCGATGGGACAGCTCAACGACACCTCACAGCAGACGGCCCAGTCGATGCAGGAAAACTCCCGCGCGATCGCCGATCTGAATCAGGTGGTGCAAGGGTTTCAGCAAGAAATTGCCTGCTTCAAAGTGAGTGCCTAATGAGATTGTCTGCCACACCCAGTCCAACCTTGATGTCTCCCATGAAGAAAATGCTGTTAGTCGCCGCCAGCCCGATGATGAAGGATGTCAAATCCCCCCAGCCTAGCGTGCCAGGTTGACCTATTTACGCCTTTGAAACTCGCTCAGGAGAGCCACCGCCCTCTCAAAATCCTGCCTTTCGATTGCGTCAGGTCCGCTGCGCGGAATCCCATCTCTTACCCAGCCAGAACGTATGAAACCCAGCACCACCCACCAAAGCGTCAAGATCAATCAGCTCGTCCTGAGGGGATTTGGCATTGTCGTTGTCCTCACCGGCATGGCTACAGTCACGGCTCAGTTTACTACCCGAACGTTAAGTGAAGCCAATCGCTGGGTGGCCCATACCCATGCCGTCATCGCTGAGCTCAGAGACCTGGAAAAGACCTTAGTCGATGCGGAAACGGGTCAGCGGGGGTTTTTGTACACCAACCAAGCTCGCTATTTAGAGCCTTACGATGCCGCCATCACCACCCTGGATGATGGGTTCGTTGAACTCAAAACCTTGATCGCTGACAACCCCGAGCAGTTAGAGCGGCTGGCGATCGTTGAAGTGCTGGCTGACCAAAAACTAGAGGAGCTAGCCGAAACCATCGACCTCACCCGTCAGGGACAAGAAGACGCTGCCTTCGAGCTCGTATTGAGCGATCTGGGTAAGGAGATTATGGGTGACATCCGGCGACAGCTGGCCGAGATGGTGGCGATTGAGCAACAACTGCTGGCAGAGCGCGATCAGTCTGTGGCTAGGGTGCAAGCGCTGGCTAACTTGGTGCATTGGTTCAGCTTAATCATCATTTCGGGAGTCGCCATTTTGGTGTCTATCATTGTGATGCGGGCCTTAAAACGGTCTTTGCAAACTGCCTTTCAGGTGGCCGAACAGGTCGCAGAAGGCGATTTCACCGCCACGACTAAGGTCAACAGCACGGATGAGATCGGTAAGATCATCAACAAGATGCAACACACGGCTCATCGACTCGCCGGTCTCATCGGTGGCGTGCAGCAGTCGAGCCTTGAGGTTACCGATTCGGCGACCCATATTGCCGCCTCTGGCCAGCAGTTGGAAGCCACTCTGCGAGAACAAACAGCGACCACTATTGAAACCGCCTCTACCGCTCAGCAGATTGCCGCAACTGTGCAAGAACTTGTCGCCACGATGGATCAGGTGGCCAATCTGTCCCAGGGGACTGCGACCGCTGCCGCCAGTAGTCAAATCAGCTTGGGGGAGATGAAGGCGACGATGGCGCACCTGGCCCAGACCACAGGGGCGATCGCGAACCGACTGGGGGCCATCAGTGAACGGGCTAACGGCATCAATGCGGCGGTGACCACCATTGCCAAAGTGGCTGACCAGACCAACCTGCTGTCTTTGAACGCGGCGATTGAAGCGGAGAAGGCGGGGGAATTTGGGGCTGGTTTTGCCGTGGTGGCTCGGGAAATCCGCCGCCTAGCGGATCAAACTGCTGTCGCCACCCTAGAAATTGAGGAGATGGTAGGAGACATGCAGTCTTCTGTGTCGAGTGGCGTGATGGAAATGGATAAGTTCTCGGTGGAGGTGAACCAGAGCGTTGAGGACGTGGTGCAGGTCAGCGGCCAAGTCGCTCAAATTATGCAGCAGGTGCAAGAACTGCCCCCGCGCTTTGAGCGGGTAAATCAGGGCATGGACTCCCAAGCTTTGGGAGCTAAGCAAATCAGTGAGGCGATGGCGCAGCTCAGTAGCGTGTCGCAGCAAACCAGTGATGCTTTAGAGAGTATCAATGCGGCGATCGCTCAGCTTAATCAAACGGCTCAAGGGCTACAGCAGGAGATGGGGCGCTTTAAGGTGGGTGCGGTCACAGCGGGGGATGACGCCTCCCCTGCTTCTCGTTCTCAGATGGAGTCGCGACCGCGCTCACCGCTCCCAGCCGTTTAGCCCGCAGCGGTCACGAGAGTGATTTTGATGCTGACCGGAACCTGACCCAAGAGGTTTGATATGCCACACGATTGCTGGAATCAGATAGGGGTGCGGGGCGATCGCACTTGCGCCACCCTAGAGACCGTCATTCATTGCCAAAACTGCCCGGTATACAGTCAGGCGGGGCGGGGACTGCTGGATCGTCCCGCCCCGAACGACTACCTGGCCGAATGGACTACGCGACTGGCGCGCGATCGTTCACAGCAGGCGGCGGAAGAAACGCTGTCGGTAGCCCTATTCCGCTTGGGGGCAGAATGGCTGGCTTTACCCGGCGATGTCTTGCGTCAAGTGTTGCCACCCAGCCTGGTGCATACCTTGCCCCATCGCGGCGATCGCGTGCTCCGCGGGTTGGTCAACGTGCGCGGTCAACTGCTGCTCTGTGTCGCCCTGTCAGACCTGTTGGGCCTGGCCGCCACGCCGGGTGGAGCCGCTGATAGCTTGCCACCTGGCAGCTACGCGCGGCTGGTGGTGATGGCCCGGGGCGACGAGACCTGGGCCTTTGAGGCGGATGAGTTCTACGGTTTGTACCGCTGTCCCATGCCAGACGTTCACGCTGCCCCGACCCATGCCAGCAAAATTCTGGCCACCCTGACGCAGAACATTCTGCACTGGCGCGACCAGCACGTCAGCTACCTGAACCGCGATCGCCTGTTCGATACCCTGCAGCAGCAAACGCTATGACACCTGACCCGCCTGACCTCAGCAACTTTTCCCTGCTGGATATTTTTTGCCTGGAAGTCGAAACGCAGATGGCCCTGCTCAACGACAACCTGCTCGCGATCGAGCGCGAACCCAATGCCGACGCTGCCACCACGGCCAAACGGCTAGAAGCCCTGATGCGCGGTGCCCACTCGATCAAAGGCGCGGCCCGCATTGTGGGTCTAGATCTCGCTGTGGGGGTGGCCCATACGATGGAAGACTGCTTTGTCGCGGCCCAAAAAGGCGAACTGTCCATCACTCCTGCTGCAGTCGATGTGCTGCTCAACGGCGTGGACTGGTTTGCGCAGCTGCAGCAACTTTCTGCTGACGAACTGGCCCCCTGGCTCGACAGTCAGACGGACGAAATCGTTCAGCTCCAAACAGATATCGCTGCCCTTTTGACCGAGGCTCCTGCCGCTGCGATTCCTGCCTCTTCCTCGCCTGCTCCTGCTGCCCCGCGATCCTTGCCTACTCCTGCCGCGCCATCCTCGCCGCTAGCTGTCGTCCCTGCGTCTGCCCCTACTGTCGTCGCCCTGACGACCCCTCCCGAGACCATTGCGGGAGATCGCACGGTGCGCGTGAGCGTTGACAATCTCAATCAGCTCATGGCGTTGGCTGGGGAAGCGGTGGTGGAAGCCAACTGGCTGCAGCCGTTTATGGATTCCTTGCTGCAGCTTAAGCAAGAAAACCGCCAATTACTCCGAGCGCTAGAAACCCTCCAGCAGGAAACTGCTCTACCAGAGGCTGCGGCTCAGCAGTTGCAGGTAATTAGCCAGCAGGCGCAAGATAGCCAGCAGATCCTCGGCGATCGCTTGGGCCATCTCGGACAGTTTTCGCGGCGCTTCCATCAGCTTTCCGATAGCCTCTATCGCGAAGTCATCGCCAGTCACATGCGACCGTTTGCGGATGGAGTGCAGGGATTTCCGCGCATGGTACGCGACTTGGCCAAACAGGCGGGCAAGCAGATTCATTTAGATATCGTCGGGGCTACCACCCAGGTTGATCGCGACATTCTGGACCAGCTAGAAGCGCCGCTGACGCATATGCTGCGCAACGCGATCGCCCACGGCATCGAATCCCCAGTGGAGCGCCAGGCGGCAGGCAAACCCGCCGAGGGCCGCATTACTATCACAGCGGCCCACCGGGCTGGCATGCTGTCGATCACCGTCAGTGACGACGGCAACGGCATTGATCTACAGCAATTGCGGCAATCAGTCGTGCAAAAGGGCTTAACCACAGCGGCACTCGCCGCCCAACTCAGCGACAGTGAATTGCTGGAATTTCTGTTTTTGCCAGGATTTTCGACGGCTAGCCAGGTTAACGAAATCGCCGGACGAGGCGTGGGGCTAGACATCGCTAAAAGCATGGTGCAGGCGGTGGGCGGCCTGCTGCGGGTTTCATCTAAATTGGGTCAGGGCACTCGCTTCCACTTCCAACTGCCGCTAACGCTGTCCGTGATTCGGGCGTTGCTCGTCGAGATTTCTGGTGAACCCTATGCCTTTGGTTTGACTCGCATTGATCAGGTGCTGATGGTGCCACAGGCCGACGTTCAGGTGAGCGAAAATCATCCCTATGTCGTCCTGGATGATGCTAACGTCAGCCTGGTCATGGCTCCGCAAGTCCTGGAACTCCCCGAAACGACGGCTCCTCAGCAATCTTGCCTGTCCGTTGTGATTCTGAGCGATCAGACTCACCGCTATGCTCTCGTCGTTGATCGCTTTTTAGGCGAGCGCGATTTGGTGGTGCGGCCGCTTGACCCGCGTCTCGGCAAAGTGCAGGACATCAGCGCCGCCGCCGTGACTGAAGACGGTTTGCCGCTTTTGGTTATCGATGCGGCTGACTTAGTGCGCTCCATCGACCAGCTAGTCTCTGGCGGTCAGCTGCAGTGGAGCCAACAGTCAGTTAACGTGACGGCAACCCGACAGCAACGCGTCCTCGTCGTCGACGATTCCATCACGGTGCGCGAAATGGAGCGCAAACTGCTGCAAAATCGAGGCTATCACGTCGATGTCGCGGTCAATGGCATGGAAGGTTGGAACACGGTGCGAACGGGCGATTATGATCTTGTGATCTCCGATATCGACATGCCCCGCATGAACGGCATCGAGCTCGTCCGCAAAATTAAAACCCACCCCCAACTCCACACCGTCCCTGTCATCATCGTCTCCTACAAAGATCGTCAAGCAGACCAGCTGGCAGGCTTGGAAGTTGGCGCAGACTATTACTTAACCAAGAGTAGCTTTCACGACAACAGCCTGCTTGACGCCGTCACAGATTTGATTGGAGTGTCAGGATAGCAAGGGCGGGAGTAGCCGGGTGGCAGCAGAGCGATCGCATTAGGGGGTGACGGTCAAAAACACAGCGCTTACTCACCCAACGACTCCCTCAGCGACATTCCCCCTATCCACTGCCCCATGTTCACCCTTGCCATCGTCAACGATACGGAAATCGCCGTTGAGGCTCTGCGCCGCGCGATCGCGACCGTCCCGGATTATCAGCTGGTCTGGGTCGCTCGCTCCGGCAGCGAAGCAGTGCAACGATGTGCCGCGCAGCGACCCGACGTCGTGTTAATGGACATGAATCTGCCAGATCTGGATGGGGTAGGTGCCACCCGTCAAATCATGCAGCGATCGCCCTGCGCTATTTTGATCGTCACCGCCAGCGTCACGATCAACACGGCAAAGGTCTTTGAAGCAATGGGTTACGGGGCGCTAGATGTCGTGAAAACGCCGCGACTCGGGACCGGCGATACTGAAGCGCTGCAAACACTGCTCGGCAAAATTCGCACCGTGACCAAGCTGATTCGGCGGACTCACCATGCTGCAACTGCCCAGACCAGCGCTCCCGCTAGGTCAACTCGCCCATCCGCACCAGCGCTGCCACTGCTAGTCGCGATCGGCGCATCAACGGGTGGCCCCAATGCGTTGAAGACGATTTTCAGTCAGCTACCGCCAGATTTAACTGCCGCGATCGTGGTCGTCCAGCATATCAATGTGCAGTTTGCCCCCGGTTTAGTCGAGTGGCTCAATCGCTTTTCGACGCTGCCAGTCGCCCTGGCTCACCCTGGTAGTGCCCCGACTTCTGGTCAGATTCTGATTGCGGGTACGAACGATCACTTGATTCTGCGGCCCAACCGCACGCTGCGCCACACCCAACAACCGACGACCTATGCCCATCGGCCCTCTGTCGATGTCTTTTTCCGCAGCGTTGCCCAGCACTGGCAGCGTCCGGGCCTGGGCATCTTGCTCACGGGGATGGGACGTGATGGGGCGGCGGGGCTGGGCCAATTGCGGGCAGCGGGCTGGTCGACCATCGTCGAAAGCGCTGAAAGCTGCGTGGTCTACGGGATGCCCCGGGCCGCCGTCGAAGCCAATGCCGCCTGCCGCGTGCTGCCAGTTAAAAAGATGGCCAAGGCGATCGCCTCGACTGCCCTCACTGACTCTAGCCATGCCCAATAGCGGCCACAACTGGCAAGTTCCGGGTAAAGAAAACGACCGAAGCAGCAACGTTCTTGCTTAAACCAGCCTTCTACAAGGAAAATACGAGAAAGTCATAGCCCGGTTCTGAACCACCATCATGCCCTTTCGCTACGTGCATACAGTAGTGCGATCGCGGAGTATGCACCAGTTGGATGTCAGCCACGAGTGTTCGGCAAGTCATACAGTGTATGCATTCAGGTGAACGTCTGGCTCTAGGCGCAATCCGAAACGGAGCAATCGAGGGAAAACTTCGCGCGCGGCAAAAGAGTCCTCTGTGACCATCGGTTTTGTGGCTAACTGGCTGCCGGCAACCGTTTTATCTGAGTAATAGAAAATCGCCAGCTTGAGTAACATTCCAAGTCATGTAGAGTAGGCAGATCGCCAATGGGGAACCATAACTAACACTTCCATGAATGACCTCACTGATTTTGGATTTTTCCCAGTGCCTTTTGCCCGAAAGCCTCTCCACTACCACCTCACGGGACTTGCTTGGCCCCTGCTGTCTTTACAACGAGACGTGAAGGCCGTATGACAGCGACAACTCTGCCACTTCAAATTTTGGCGTTTGTAAGTTATGGATAAACACCCCATGTCTGGCATCTCTTCTGCTGCCTCTTCGACACAGCCGGCAGCCCAGGCGGATACCGAGACTACTCCCTCAGTCACCGCGCGGCAGATCCCTCAGTCACCAGTCGTCCTCCTGATTGATGATCAACCCATCGTTGCCGAATCGATTCGGCGTCTGCTGCTCAGTGAACCCGATATTCATTTTCACTACTGCAGTGATCCACAGCAAGCGATTCCATGTGCTGTCAAAATTTCACCAACGGTCATTCTGCAAGACTTGGTGATGCCTGACACCGATGGCCTCATGCTGGTCAAATTCTTCCGCAATACGCCTGCGACCAAAGACATTCCGGTCATTGTGCTGTCCAACCGTGATGAAGCCATGATCAAAGCGGAATCATTCTCTCACGGGGCCAATGATTACCTGGTCAAGCTGCCCGACCCGGTTGAGTTAATTGCTCGAGTCCGGTACCACTCGACCGCTTATTGCAACCTGATGAAACGTCACGAAGCTGACCTGACATTGGCTTACAACAAAGAGCTGGAGTATCGCGTTGAAGCCAGAACGGCCGAACTCAAACAAGCGCTAGAAAACCTCAAGCAAACCCAAAGTAAACTGATTCATAACGAAAAAATGAGTAGCTTGGGGCAGCTAGTAGCGGGGATTGCTCACGAGATCAATAATCCCGTTAATTTCATTCACGGCAACGTCCAATATATTGAAACATACGTCACAGGGCTGTGTGAAATTCTAGAAATATATGAACAAAACTTTGACAGCTCTACTCCGGCACTGCTTGACAAGTATGAGGAAATTGATTTTGAGTTTGTTCGAGCTGACCTACCGAGGGTGATTAAATCTCTGAAAGTTGGCACGGAACGCATCCAAAACTTAGTGTCAGGCTTGAAAGCATTTTCTCGATTTGATGAGGCTGAAATCAAGCTGGCCGACATCCATCAGGGGATTGATAGTACGTTGATGATTCTCGGGCCAAGACTCAAAAACATCAATGTTAATTGTGAATATGATGAACTGCCCAAAATCGAATGCCTGCCGGGGCCGCTTAACCAAGTATTCATGAATATCATTGTCAACGCGATTGATGCCGTTGAAACTGTTGATGATCCTTCCGTTTCTATTTGTACGCAGGCATCGTCTCATGACTTGATTCAAGTAACAGTTTCCGACAATGGCTCTGGCATCCCGAAAGATGCTCAGACCAAACTCTTTGATGCATTTTTTACGACAAAATCAGTTGGCAAAGGCACTGGGTTAGGGCTATCTATTAGTCACCAAATCATTGTCGAAAAGCATGGGGGAAATATCTCCTTTGAGTCCACCGTTGGCCAAGGCACAACTTTCAGAATTGAAATTCCAGTTTGCTACAACGATCCGGCTCTACGTCTGGATGTTCAAGAAGAGGTTGGCTCTACGGAAATGAGTATGCTGTTGTAGCAACTACTATACCGAGCCGTTAT